>RRZT011957239.1_pt1 | contig 93632 bp, 78 predicted proteins | sample 2165551 | NCBI WGS metagenome assembly RRZT01 (sample SAMN10456910, study PRJNA506462) | wastewater metagenome | biome: wastewater; feature: sludge; material: wastewater sludge; isolation source: wastewater sludge with Escherichia coli K12::gfp cells carrying plasmid... | place: USA: Moscow, Idaho... | reverse complement strand
TTAAAAGATACAAAGACATTGATGAAGTTATGCAGTCAGGAGTTGATGCTTGGAAAAAGATAAATCAAAAAATTGTGAAATCAATTGGTTTTTCATAAATGATTTTTTTGAGGATGCAAGAACATTTAGGACGACGTATTAGATATATATATTTTTCCCATTTTATTTGTTTGAACAAAATCTTGGCAAAGTTTTTCCATAAAATCTTCTGTTTTATATTCACTCAAAATGGTCGCAATTTTGAAAAACTTATAATACAAATCTTTTTTATACTCAAATAGATTTGTATTTCTTTTCGCTTTTTCATGATCTAAAGGCAAAAGTTCATATTTATAATCGGATGAATTTCCATCGTCTTTGTAAGAAGCACCTTTTTTAGCAAAACGATTTAAAACGCGAGGATCTTTTAGAGCAAAGTGTTGTGAGGTATTCCATTTATGAGAGTCCGCTTCTGTTTTATCCGTTTTATCGAGATGAATATTAATCGCATTAAATAAAGTAACTTTGCCATTTTCTTTATGATATACAAGAGCTGCTCTATAAGCATTACTCGAATTTTTAGTCGGATCTCTAGAAATAGATGCTAAATTGCTAATAGCTTCAACAAGTACGAGTTGGTTCATATTTCCAGAATATTTACTAAAATACTCGTTTTGAAAAAAAGAAATAACCAATCTAGAATATTCACTTCCATTTAATGTTTGTTTTGCGGTTCTTAACCTTTTAAGACTAGTAAAGAAGTTTCCTTTTCCAAGACATTCATCAATTTTAAAAATAATATCATCTTCTACATTAAAATGAGCAAGCAATTCATCCATTACCTTAATTCTATCTTCTGCTTTTTTAATAGATGCGAACTGAAAAATAAAACATTTTGGTATAAATTCTCTTGTTGTTGATTTGCTATTCAGAATAAATCTTTGTGCAATTTTATTATCTAAAATATTTAATATGAGTTTATTAGAAGAAATTTTTCCTTTAACATTGAAAAATCTAAGAAAAGAACCCATAATTTTATTTTGCGATAAATAATCGATATTGTTTGTATGATATTCAGGCGGCTTTTCTTTCATTAATTTTTCAATTTGATAAGGATCCATATTATTAATATAGTCACGATATTCATTGTCACCTGTGTATTCATCAACTCCTCTTAATGCAGATTTAGATCCGAATAAATTTGAAATTGCTGTTGTATCATTTATATATTTTTCTTTTTTATTATTTTTTTTAAAATGTTTTGAAAGAAAATTTTTAAATAAGGATTTGTCTTCCTTTTTTTTGTAGAAACTATTGGGCTTATTTGATAAATCGGAACCACAAAGGGCCTGTAATTCAAAAATTAATATTTCATATTCGGAATCCAATGGGCTTTTTTTATGTTTTGCATAATCAATAATAAAATCAAAAAAAATATTATTCATAATAATCCTTGTTAATTAGGGTTTTATTAGGAAAATGATTAGTTTATATGTATTGTTTTCATTAAAAATATGAAAATCCAATCCCTCATTTTACTTTAAATATTTATTTTGGCAATCTATTTTATAAGGGAATGAATAGTTCTTTTTAGCTTAAATTATATAAATAATATTATGTACTTCTGAATTGTGGGGTAAATTAGGTAACTATACATAATTCATAAGTATAAGATTTTATATATAAAAATAGGGTTCAAAAATAATGTTTGAAATTATCCTTAATTTGGATTTTGAAATATATAAGTACATTTTACTGAATAAAAATTTATTTTGAGAGAGATTTATTATTAAGATTTATATTTTAAAAATAAATGATATATTAAAATTTAAATGTTTTGATTTTGAACATTTCACTCATTTTAAATTTAAAATAATAATATAGATATTGAAGGAAATTATGAAAATAATCCAAATTTCAGATTTACACATAAAAAAAACTCCGAATACTCTTCTTTATGGAATTGATCCAAGAAATGGTTTTGAGCTGACCTTAAAATCAATTTTAAATTCTAAAATAGATTTTGATTCTTTCTTTTTGACAGGCGATATTTCAGATGATGGAAGTATAGAATCATATGAATATGTTTTGAGTTTTCTGGAAAAATTTAATAAAAATATTTATTTCATAAATGGAAACCATGACTCAAAAAAAAATCTTATTTCCGTTTTTTCAAAGAGTAAATACTTTGCTCCCTTAAATGAATTGATTCTTGAAAATTGGTTATTTATTGGACTCGATTCTTGTTTAGAAGCTAAAGATTCTGGATTTTTGTCGGACACTGAAATTCAGCGATTTGAGAAAATAATAAATAAACATAAAGAAAAAAATTTTAATATTGGGGTTGTTGTTCATCACCATCCTATTTTGGTAGGAACGCCTTTAATTGATGATTGTCCCATTGTAAATGCTTCAAAATGGATAGATTATATTAAGAAAAATTATCAAATTAAATTGATTATTACGGGTCATGTTCATAATCATTATTCTATTGAAATAGGAGAGATTGCAAAATTAGAAACTGGTTTTTCTTCTTTTTCTTTATTTAAAAAGGGTGGCTCAAATGAAAATTAAGATATTATTAAAAGCCACGGTTATAAAATTTACGAGTTTTTAAATGATTCTTATTAAACTTCTGAATTTTTAATGTATCAATAAAGCGAATTTTTTTTTAAATATATTTATTCAATATTATATCGATTACATTAAATAATTATGTATAGATAAACCCTGGTTTGATATTTTAGTGATTAAAAAAACAAATTAGGGTTTTCTAAAGTAAATAATTTATTTTTTAGTGTAAGTTTCTTTATGAGTAAATATTGGAATAATTTTCCCGTTTATTAAATTCATACCATCATAAATATCTCGTTTCATAGATATAGATTCATCTTTATTAATTTTTATAATTGCCATAGGTGGAGTATATTTAATTTTATCATCTGAATACGTAAAGCATTTTGTTTTTTGAATAAAATATTCATCAGGATTTGAAGATTTTACAATTTGATATTCACCACCAGTTTGAACACCACAATTGCTATTATTTCCATTAGCATTAATTATATTTAATATATTTTTATCTTTGTCAAAAGAAAGTTCTGTTTTTTTTGCATCTGCTACTTCTTTATCTTCGAGATCCACAATTTTAGAGAGTGTCCATGAAGTACCACGAATTTCCTTGTGAAGATCTATTTTACCATTTACTAATGTTCCTTCTTTAAGTACTCCGTCTTGTTCAGTAGAAGTAGTGCTAGTTGAGTCAGATTTTTTATCATCCCCTTTTTTTCCACATGATGTTAAAATTAAAGCAGAACTTAGAAGAACCAATGCAGCTATTTTCATAATATTTTCCTTATATGAGTGTAATTAAAGTTTTGGATGTTAAGTTTATTAAAATTTACAATCTTTAATGATTTCTTCGTGATTATTAATTATTTTTAGATTGTCAGTTATCAGATAATAATATTTTTGAGAATCTTGTGTATATTCAATTCTAAATATTTTTCCATCTTTTTTAACTTCTTCCTTAGTAATTTCAAATCTTCTTAAGGAATAACTTAAATGTATTAAGTAATTATTTTGGCCAAACCAACTTAAAGGAAAAGATTGAGATTTAATAGATTCTTTATTATTATAGTTTCCATTACATTCTATAAAATTATCTTCTGTATATTTATATAAAATAAAATCATAACTATCTGGCTTATCATTATAAGCATAAATACCATTTAATTTACTTTTAGGCGCATAACCCCCATCTTTTGCATCAGGCTTATTATCTTCATTAATTGGTTTATCTTTATTTCCATCAGCTGGAGTACTAGGAGGTGTATTATCTTCTATAGGAGTAAATTCTGCAGTTTCATTTGCATTTTTTTTTGGTGAATTATTTTTACTACAAGAAATAAGGCTTAAAGAGAGTCCAATTAAGGAATAAGTAAAAACATTTTTCATATATGTTTCCTAAAAAAATATTTATAATTTGATTTAAATAAAAAATCACGAATGAGATTTTTATTCTTTTTTCTATTTATGAAATAAATTATTTACTGTCAATTGTAAAGTACTAAAAAATAATAATAATTGTTTTTTATTTATAAAAAAACATATTTTATAGATAAATATACGAAAGAATATTATAAAATGATATATTTAAGACACAAAAAAGGAGAATAATATCTAAAAAATATGTAAATATATTTTAATTTATTAAAAAATTAACTTCATTCTTATTTTAAGAAAAATAATTTTGTTTCTGGATCATTTTTTTTATTTATTTAAGAGTGATTTTAAGTTTTAAAAAAAATAAAAATCCAATTTAGGATTCATTCTTAAGATAGATTGAAGTTATCTAAATTGGATAAGAAGGGATTCATTCAAATTATTTTTTTGTATATGTTTCATATTGAGTGTGTTCTGGAGCGTTGCCCATTAAATCGCCGGTTGCATGAAACTTTGTATAAACATTTCTTGTTAGAGAAAGGGTTTTGTTACTATTGATTTTAATGACTGCAAATGGAAAACGTTTTTTAATGCCTAAAATTCCAGCGCAACTTTCATTGCTATCTACAATAGAAAATTCATCGGACTTATCTGTTGTTTGAATAATATACTCGCCGCCTGTTTTGATTTTGCAATAATCAAAATCACCACCATTGCTATTTTCGATTTTCAAAACACTCTTATCTTTTTCAAAAGTAAGAATGGTTTTTTTTGCGTCTTTACTGTTTGAAGATTTTTTAAGTTCCCATGTGGTTCCGCGAATCTCTTTATGAAGATCGACGCCATATGTAAGTGTGCCTTCTTTAATTGTTTCATATTCTTTCGCTTTTTGAGAAGAATCCATTGTAGTCTGTTTATCTTGACTTTTGCTTCCGCATGAAGCAAAAAATGTAACGGAACCCAAAGCGATAAAAGATGCTAATTTCATAATCATTCCTTCATAATATTTTGTAAACATTTGTTAAAATAATCAATTTTAACATTTCATTTTATTATTATAGATATAAAATGAAATCAATATGATTAAAATTTAAAAATAATTCATAATTTTAAATATTTAAAATTTAATTTAAAATAGATACCCAAAAATAATTTTAAAATCTACTCTTTGGCTCTCGTGTTTTTAAAATGAAATTAAAAAAATATTCTAAAAAATATGTAAAATATACTTATATTATATAAAAATTAATTTCAAAATCAATTGATATTTTGAAGAAAAAATGTAATTCAGTTATTGTAATTTATTTTATTTAAAAAGGGGTATAATATGTATTTTTTGAATATTAAAAAACTTAAAAATCAAATAATATCGAATCAATTGTCTGAAAAGGATAAATTATTTTATTATTTAGGAACTTTTATTGTATATCTTTTGGGTTATGAAATAATACAATTAGAATCTATTCATAGAAATCGCTATGAATGGTTTTCATATGCTATTTATTTTTTAAGTGCTATATTATCTATTATTTTGTGCTATAAATTGAATGCTAGTAATAAAGAAAATGATTTTTTAGGAAAATATATTAGTATCAGTTTTGTTTTAAATAATTTGCTTTTTGTTTTGTTCATAATACCTTTTATTATTCTGACTGTTTTTATTCAAAACGAGCTCATTGTTGGTGTTATTTTTGAAATATTCTTATCAATTTCAAGCTTAATTTTAATGTATCGCGTTTTTAAAGATATTCAAATCAAAAAATCCTTGATAAGAAATACTTAATCTATTTTATACAACATTAAACTTTCTGCTTTTCCTTTTACCTTATGTTCTCCCATATTTTCCATATTTTGCTTTTGCTCTTCAGTTAATAAATGGTAAGTTTTTTCTGTCATTAATATGGAACAGTTTAAAATTTTTGTCATGCTTTCTACGCGTGAAGCAATATTAACGGTATCACCTATGACAGTGGCATCCATTCTTTTTTCTTCCCCAATAATACCAATAATCACCTTTCCCGAATTTAAACCAATTCCAATTTTTAAAGGGATTTTATTATTTAAAATTCTTGATTCATTCCAATTTTTTAATTCATTTACAATTTCTCTAGATGCTAAAATTGCGTTGTAACTTTCATTGGGAAAAAGGGCCATAATTCCATCTCCTATATATTTGTCAATAAAACCACCTTGTTTTTTGATAATAGGAGCGATAAATTTTAAAAATGAATTGATAAATTCAAAATTTTCTTTCGGAGTTAATTTTTCAGACATCGATGTAAAATCACGAATGTCAGAAAACAAAACGGTCATATTCAGTTCAAGATAGTCACCTAATTTTACTCTTTTTATATCATCTTTATTTAAAATATCAATAAATTCTTTTGGAATGAATCTTTGATAAGAAGCATTTGTTTCGTTTAAATTAAAAATAAGCTGTTTTACCGATTTACGCATGGTATCAAAACTTTTTGCTAGCATGCCAATTTCATCTTTGCTTCTTGTATCAATTAAAACATCGAGTTTTCCCGAAGCAAGTGCCGCCGCATTTTTTTCTAGTTTTTTTATCCCTTTTGTAATTCCTGATGCTATAAATGTAGATACAATCAAAGAGATAATAATGATAAAAATACCAAACAAAATAATAAATTTTTTTACACTATCAAAGACATAGACATTTTCTTTATTTGAAATAGATAAAAGAGAATATAGTTTATTATCCGTTGATTTACTTTTTATTTGGAATAGTAAGTAGTAAGAATTATTTGATACCCAAGATTTCTCTTTTTCATTATTTGTTATTTTATTCATTTCAAATTCTTGTGAAATTATATTTTTTTCACTTACATCATCAATTGAGCTTGAAATGATATTATGATTTGAAAAAAAGGAAATATCAACACCCGTCAGTCTTGCGGTTTTTTCTAAAAATTTATTGTCTAAATGAATTGATGTGGATAAAATACCACACACTTTTTGTTTCGCTGATATAATGGGAGAGATATTTATTATTTTTACATGTGAGTTTACAAATAAATTAGAAGTGGATTTTCCATTTAAAGCGGTTTTAAATCCATCAAATAATGGTTTATTATTAGAATCTGAAAAAAAATTAATAAATTGTGTATTTTTTTTATCACCACCTAAATAAATTGGATTTCCTTCATTATCATAACTTGAAACTTCGGATAGTTCCGATTCATTTTGAAATTTTTCTGCAATTTTTAAAACTGCAAAATTTTGTCTTGATTCTATTTCTTTTATAAAATCACTTAAACTAGCAAGTATTTTTGTATCACTTCCTAATTTTAAATATTCATATTCAATGGAAGATTGAATCGTTTCTTTTGCCGAGTTTAAAAGTTTTAAAGATGAGTTTTTTAATTGGATAAATAAAAGCCATGCTCCAAATGTAAGACAAACGCTTGAGGCAAGTGCAATTAAAAAGCACATGGTTATTAAAAATCGATTTCGGATGGAAAACATTTTTAAACCTACTGGATTCGGTGGTAACCTTTAATAAGTCATGATAATTCAATTTTTAGGAAAAGAGGGCTACTGTTTTTCCTATATGTTTGATTCTTGCCTATTTTTATAGAACAAGAATTCCCTTGTGATTATTTTTAAAATAATGGAATTTAAAATGAATTTAAACAATAAAGTTGGAGTTTTATTAGTGAATGTGGGGACACCGAACTCTCCAGAAACTCCCGATGTCAGGCGCTATTTAAAAGAATTTTTGTCCGATCCTCGTGTCATTGACATTCCTGCTTTAGCTCGTTTTCTTTTGTTACGGTTGATTATTTTACCTTTTCGAAGTTCAAAATCGTCTCATGCGTATAAAATGGTGTGGTTACCTGAAGGGTCACCTCTCATGTGTCATAGTTCCAATTTAGCTAAAAATGTTTCTCAATTATTAGGAGAAAATTATTTGGTTGAATTTTGTATGCGTTATCAAAATCCATCCCTTGAAAAAGCGATCCATAAGTTAGTTCAAAATGGGGCGCATAAAATTATTGTTTTTCCTTTATTTCCTCAATATTCTTCTGCTGCAACAGGAACTGTATTTGAAAAAGTAGGAAAAATTGCAAATTCCATGTGGAATGTTCCTCAACTCATTTATATGCCACCTTTTTATAATAACCCTGGTTTTATTGAAAGTTTTTCTATTATATATAAAGATATTATGAATGAATTTAAACCAGATTTCACTTTGTTTAGTTATCATGGTCTTCCAGAAAGACATATTGTAAAATCGGATTTATCTAAAGGAAGACATTGTTTGCAAAAAGAAAGCTGTTGCGATGAAATTTGCAATGAAAATTTTTATTGTTATCGTGCACAATGTTATGATACGACAAGATCCATTGCAAATAAAATGCAATTGAAAAAAGATACCTTTGTAACTTCTTTTCAATCTCGTTTAGGCAGAAGTCCATGGATTAAACCCTATACCGATCTTGTATTACCCGAAATTGCACAAAAAGGCTTTAAAAGAATAGCCGTAATGTGTCCTGCTTTTGTTGCAGATTGTTTAGAGACTCTTGAAGAAATTCAAATAAGAGCAAAGGAACAATGGCTGTCATTAGGTGGTGAAGATTTAAAATTGGTACCTTCTTTAAATTCCCACCCATATTGGTCTGAAGTTGTTGCAAATATGATAAAACAAGCTTCTAAAAGAGATTAAAAAAAGGAAATTTATGGTTGATGAAAAATTCCAAACAGAATGGCCCATGGAGCCTATGGGAGATCAGCCTCAAGCAATTCATAAATTAATTGATGGTTTAAATAATGGGGTTTCTGAACAAATATTATTAGGGGTAACAGGCTCTGGAAAAACATTTACCATTGCCAATGTGATTGCAAAAACGCAACGTCCTACATTGGTAATTGCACATAATAAAACGCTTGCAGCTCAATTATTCCAAGAATTTAAAGAGCTTTTTCCAAATAATTCGGTGGAATATTTTGTAAGCTATTATGATTATTATCAGCCTGAAGCCTATGTGCCAAGTACAGATACCTTTATTGATAAAACCGCATCAATTAATGATGATATTGATAAAATGCGTCATAGTGCTACAAAGTCGTTATTTGAAAGACGGGACGTTATTATTGTCAGTTCCGTTAGCTGTATTTATGGACTTGGGGCTCCCGATGCTTATTTAAATTCTCGAATTTTATTGGAGCAAGGAAGCAAACTTTCACGCGACGATTTTATCCGCCAATTATTAGCAATTCAATACAGTAGAAATGATATTTCACTAGAACGTGGTAAATTTAGAGTTCGTGGAGATATTGTTGAAGTTATTCCTGCTTATGAAAATGAAAAAGCAGTCCGTGTTCAATTTTGGGGGGACGAAATTGAAAAAATAGCAACCATCGATGCCCTTCGTGGAACGATTTTAGATAAAATACATAAAGTAAGTATTTACCCAGCCTCTCACTATGTCCTAGATAATGAAAAAATAGAAGAAATTGTTGCTAATATTACCAAAGATTTATTGAAAAAAATGGAAGAATTTAAAGATCAAGGAAAATTAATTGAAGCGCATCGAGTTGAGCAAAGAACATTACATGACATTGAAATGATCCGAGAAATTGGCTACTGCCAAGGCGTAGAGAATTATTCTCGTTACCTTGATGGAAGAAATCCTGGAGAACCTCCCTCTACATTATTAGATTATTTTCCAAAAGATTATTTGTTAGTCATCGATGAAAGCCATGTCACTGTTCCTCAAATTGGAGGTATGTATCGTGGAGACCGTGCTCGTAAAGAAACATTGGTTCAATATGGATTTCGTTTGCCTTCTGCGCTAGATAATCGTCCCTTAAATTTTGATGAATTTAAATTGCGGATGGGTCAAACCATTTATGTTTCTGCAACACCTGCTAAATATGAATTAGAACATGCTGGCAGTGAAATTGTAGAGCAAATTATTCGTCCAACAGGTTTAATTGATCCCATTATTGAAGTCAAACCAGCAAAAGGACAAATTGACGATCTTTTATTTGAAATTAAAGAAACAATAGCAAAAAAATCCCGTGTTTTAGTAACAACGTTAACAAAAAAAATGGCTGAAAATATCACTTCTTATTTTGCAGATTTTAATATTAAAATAAAATATCTACATTCTGAAATTCATAGTATAGAGCGAGTCGAAATTTTACGAGATTTACGTCTTGGTATTTTTGATGTTCTTGTTGGTATTAATTTATTAAGAGAAGGATTAGATCTTCCTGAGGTTGCTTTAGTAGCAATTTTAGACGCCGATAAAGAGGGATTTCTTCGCAGTAGGACAAGTTTAATACAAACAGTGGGAAGAGCTGCGCGTAATATCAATGGTCGCGTTATTTTATATGCAGATAAAGAAACAGATAGTATTAAATATTGTCTTGAAGAAACAAATCGAAGAAGAATAAAACAAGACGAATTTAACCAATTAAATAAAATAACTCCTCAAACTATATTAAAAAAAATACCAGAAGATCTTCGAAAAATTTATAATTTAGATTATGGTGATAATTATCAAGAAAAACTGATGCAAGCTGTATCTCATTTAGGTGATATGAAAATATTAAAAGATCCTAAAAAATTAGAGAAACATGTTCAAAAACTTTATAAAGAAATGCAAAAAGCATCTCAAAGAATGGAGTTTGAACTAGCTGCAGAACTACGTGATAAAATGAATATTTTAAAAGAACAAATCATATTGCTATCAGGTGATGTTTAAATGGAAACTAAGGAATATCGAAATTTAAAATTAATTGTTTCTTGGAATGGTGAAAAATTTCATGGTTATCAATATCAACCCAATGTCTTTACTGTTCAAGAAGCATTAAATAAAGCTTGGGAAATATTAACAAATGAAACTGTTACTTTATGTGGATGCAGTCGATTAGATGCGGGTGTTCATGCTCAGTATTATGTTTTGAATTTTCATACGGTAACTCAATTAACAGAAGAAAGAATTATAAAAGGTTTTAATGGAATATTACACGCAAACTTAGCGCTTGATATTTCTGTTTATCATGCCGAATTTGTTGATTCTGATTTTCATTCCCGTTTTCAATCTACCGGGAAACATTATCGTTATTTAATTTGGCACGGTTTTTCTGAACACGCTATTCTGACAAAAAGATGTTGGCATGTTCGCTCAAAACTCTCTTTAGAGGACGTTAAAATTTATTTGGCTCAATTTGTTGGAGAACATGATTTTGCCGCTTTTCGTGCCTCAGATTGTTCCGCTAAGACAACGGTACGTCAAATTTTTAAAATTGATGCTTGGACTCATCCTATTTATCCAGAAATGTTAATTATAGATATTTGGGGGGACGGATTTTTAAAAAATATGATTCGAAATATTGTTGGTACCTCTATTGAAATTGCGAGTGGAAAACGTAACAAGAATACCATAACCGAAGCTTTTAGTCATAAAGATCGTTCTCAAACTGGAGTCTGTGCTCCTTCTTGGGCTCTTACCCTTATGGAAGTGTATTATGATAAAAATCAAATGAGCCAAAAGCTTCAAAATAATATGAAAGAATTAGCACCCTGCTAGAGTGAACGTCAGCTCCTTATCTATCGTAATTTTTTGCCTAATCTTGTTAAGAAGATATTTTGTATCCTTTTAAAGGTAGAATGATTTTTAGAAATGAACTGAGGAATTTTTGAAAAATAAAACCCTAATAAAGAAAAAAATAAAAGTATTAATAGTTGATGATTCCATTTCTATTCGTAAATTTATTACGAGCTTACTTTCTTTTGATCAATCAATAGAAGTTGTTGGTGCTATTGATGATTCCTTTGTTGCCCTAGAAATGTTAGAAAAACTAAAACCCGATGTTGTTACTCTTGATCTTCATATGCCTAAAATGGATGGATTGACATTTCTTGAAAAAATGATGAAAATTTATCCGATACCAACCATCATAATTAGTAGTTTTGCAAAAGAAAATTCAGAAAATGCATTAAAAGCATTTTCTCTTGGAGCAATTGATATCTTTCCAAAACAAGTAATATCTCCAGGACTAAATATAGAACCCATTGCACATAGTCTAATAACTAAAGTAAGAGTAGCTGCAAGAGCAATTTTAAATAATAAAGTTGAAATAAAACCTGTTGTAAAACAAATTGCAATTGAGCCGCTACCAGAAATAACAAAAAACCAAAAAATTAAAATCATATCCATAGCAGCTTCAACGGGTGGAACAGAAGCTTTAAGAAATTTATTATCTAAATTGCCATCAAATATTCCCGGAATTTTAATTGTTCAACACATGCCTAAAGAATTTTTATTGAGTTTTGCTGAATCATTAGGTAGGGTTTGTCAATTTGAATTAAAATTAGCTGAAAATAATGATGAAGTTTTACCTGGTAGAGCTTTGCTTGCTCCCGGGGATATTCATATGGAAATCATTCGAATTCAAAATAGTTACTTTATTCGTTTAAAAGAGGGGCCGTTAATTCATGGTGTAAGACCCTCTGCAAATCCATTATTTTCTTCTATGGCTCGAAATGTTGGCAAACATGGTATGGGAATCATATTGACAGGTATGGGAGGAGATGGGGCGGAAGGTCTGTTTGAAATGAAAAAAGCAGGGAGTTTTAACATAGCTCAAGATGAAAAATCCTGTGTGGTTTTTGGGATGCCTAAGAAGGCAATAGCTAAAGGTGCTATAGATGAGGTGTTACCTTTGGATAAAATACCAGATCGAATTATTATTGAGTGTTCTAAACTCGAATTAAAAAATGTAATTTAAAAAAATTTTATTATAAAAAAAAATTTGCAATTCAGAATATCCGTTGTTAGTATTTCCCTCTACAAATACAATTTATAGAGGGAAATATGCATAAAAATTGCCGTGTTTTTTTTGTTTCTATTGTTATGTTCGTTCCTTTTGCTTTAAATGCCATACCTGTAAAACTTTCAAACCAAAATGCGAGTGTCGGATTTAGTCCAAATTCAGGTGCTTTTGATGTCATATTAAATGCGATAAATGAAGCCCAATCAAGTATTAATTTAGCCGCTTTTGTCATTACAAGTGATGATATTTTCAATGCACTTGTTAATGCTCATCATCGAGGTGTGAATGTGCGCGTTGTTGTCGATGCAAAATCAGCAAATGGAAATGGCTCCGATGTTCAAGCTTTATTAGATGCAAATATTCCTGTATCCTTAAATAATGAATTTAAAATTATGCATAATAAATATATTGTAATTGATAATAAATCAGTTCAAACAGGAAGTTTTAATTATTCAAATAATGCAGATAAAAGAAACGCAGAAAATGCTTTATTCATAGAAAATCAGCCTGAAATAGCAAAACTTTATTCAGATAATTTTGAGAGGTTATTTTCGAATTCCAAAAAAATTCCAAATTCAAATGTACAAAATTTAAATTTTTCATTTATCAAAGAAAATGTTCGCAAATTTCCTATTTCAAGTTTATCTTCTTTTCAAATTCAAAAAGGAATTGCTGAAATTGCATTTTCAAATGCATGTAATTATATTTCTTCTTCTCTTTCTGCCAAAAAAGTTATTATTCAACATATTAAAAAAGCTACAAATAATATATATATGGCTGCTTATAACTTTACAGACCCTGACATCCTGAATGCGCTTAAAGATAGACAAAATAACGGTGTTCAATTAAATATTGTCTTAGATTATAAAGCGAATGCGAATAATAATGCCGTTCAAGATCTTTTGAATGCAGGGGCTCATATTAAATTAAATAAAAAATTTAGTATTATGCATAATAAATATATGATTATTGATAACAGCACTTTGGAACTAGGTAGTTTTAATTACACTACTTCTGCAGAAAATGAGCAATGTAATAATATTATGGTTTTTTATAACCAATCTGCTCTTTTAGACAATTATATGAATGATTGGAATATGCTTTATCAAACAAGTATATAAAATCTTTAATGACAATGAAAATATTTCCTAATTTAAATAATGTAAAATAATGAAGTACAAATTTTATTAAGGAAAAAATTTGAATTTATTAACTTACTTTAATTATTTAAGGAAACATAAATTACTAAATATATTTATAATATTAAGTATTATTATTCATTTTAAAATTTTTGGCGATTGGAATCATTATCATGATTTTTTAATTGGAGAAAGAGCTGCGGCAATGGGAGGCGCCTACACGGCTATTTCCGATGATCCTACAGGATTATATTATAATCCAGGAGGAATTGTTTTTTCAAAGGATAAAGAAATAAGTTTATCTTCAGTAGGCTATTATTTAAATTCACAATCAGTAAACTCTATTTATGGTATAAAAAATTATCAGGGAACACAAACAAATTCCGATATTTTAAATGGTTTTTTTGGTTTTACGACTAAAGTCACATTATTTTCTGATGATTTTTATATTGGATTTGCGGTATATGTCCCCGATAATACAAATATATATACACAAGTTAATTTTAATAATATTAGTAATATTCAAATTGGTAAAAATACTGTTTCAGTAAGAAGTTATATTTCTACTTTAAGAGAAGTTGGAAAAGAGTCTATTTATTCTGTTTCTATTTCAAAAAAAATAAAAGAAAATTTAGGTTTAGGGCTATCAATTGGTTTTTTTGATAGACAAGGTAATGGAATATCAACAAATAATATTACTTTTGGACCTTTTTTAAGTTATCTTTCTCAAGATATAAATTATTCGACTTCTGATGTTAATAATTATTCTATGTTTATAAGGGGAATTCATTTTAATATAGGAGCTTTATATAAACTATTAAATAATTTATCTTTTGGATTTTCTATGAATTATAAACTTCCTATTCTTCAAAACTATACTGCAAGTGCTTTAGAATCTGCATCTGTTGTAAATTCAAATGGAGTTTCTTTAGGGACTGTTCAAGAATACAATTTTGATCAGTATAATAATAAATATACTTCATTTAGTAAAAACTCTTTTGTAGATCAGCTTCCTATTCAAATGCGTTATGGAATTGCATGGCGACCATTTGATATTACGTTACTTTCTTTTGATGTTATTTATTATACGGGAATTCATTCTGACATCGATTATTACAGTCTTAAGCCAATTTTAAATTATTCCTTTGGTTCTGAAACAAAAATAATCGAAAATTTAGCTTTTCGATTCGGTTTATTTACAAACAACTGGGCAGGTGCAAAAATAGAACCTGAAGAAATTATAAATTCGGATTACAAAGGAATAACAGGTGGTCTTGCTTTGGATTATAATAAATCTATTTTTAGCATTGCTGCTGTGTATCAAAAATCGTTTAATGCTTCTTATTCAACTTATGCATATGCTTCTCAAGGAAAATACCCTTCAGTTGATTGTTATTCGTATTCACTCTTACTTGGAATCACAAGTTATTTATAATTTTTTTATGATTAAATAGAAATTCCAACTTGAATAACTCGGCGAATTTCATCAAAAGATTTTAATGCATTTGGATTTAAAGTATAATTTGGGTTTTTAATAATAAAAGAATTTTTTTCAAAAAATCCACTTACTCGAAAAAAACCAATTTCTATGCCACCGCCAAGTTTAAACCCATTTTGTTTTGCATAATTTGAAGAAAAGGCAGGCCAGTCATCATTTGAAAATAACCAAGAACCTTCAAAACGAATACTTTGAGCGATATAAATGATAGCAGCTGTTTCCCAATTCCATTCTTCATAATATTGTCCTTGTAAATCTCTTTGTGTATTTTTTAAATTGATAAATAAGGCGGAGTCTTGCTGATTGCGACCAAAAAAACGAAGAGAGGGACCATAGGAATCGATTCGGCTGATATTTCGAGACATTTCTTCTCTATGTTCACCAAATACACCAGGTACAATATTTGGAGTGGGTATTTTAAAAACTCCTGAAATAAAGTTATTAAAATATAAACTCCCTCCGTAACCTATGCCTTCCCAGGAGCTTCCATCACTTAACAAGCCGTTGTACCAAAGCCCATAAGCAAAGGGTTCAATGCGAGGTCGATTTTTACCGGAACCATCACTATAAAATCGAATTAAAAGATCGGACTGTTTTAATTTTGCTCTTTCGGTGAAGTAAGTTGAAAGAGACCAGCGTTCGGTATTGCGTTCATTTTGTCTCGTTCCCGTATTTTGAGCAAAACAGAATTTATTTGATAAAAATAGAAATAAAATGAAAAAAATCTTCTTAAAATGATTTAAAAAAGTGAAGAAGGTCAATGCGATTCTCCTAAATGTTTTAGACAAAAATCATAAATACGATAGATAATTCGTTTCATTGAAATTAGAATACATTGCGCTTATCCAAAGCTTGTGACATACTGTGAGCTTTGGGTAGATTATAAATATAGTACCAAAAATACTTAAACCCTAATAATGATTAGCAAACTGATTTTATTAAATATTTGAAGGTGAAACAATGGCAACTTTACTTTCTGGATTGACCCAGATTTCCGAGATTCATGCGGACAACATTTCTCCCTCCTCAATTACAATAGCGGGATGGGTCAGAACCAAAAGAGGTTCAAAGAAATTCTCATTTTTAGAAATTAATGATGGAACATGTGCTAAATCATTACAAGTAATTGTAGATGCAAACTTACCAAATTATACAGAAGTAGAAAAATTAACAACAGGTTGTTCTCTTAAAATAGAAGGAAATTTAGTATTAAGTCCTGGAAAAGGACAAAAATATGAAATGCAAGCTTCTTCAATAGAGGTTTTTGGATTAGCGGATCCCGAAACTTTTCCTTTACAAAAAAAAGAAATGACTTTGGAATATTTACGAGAAAATGCACATATGCGTGCAAGAACTTCTACGTACTCGAGTATTTTTCGAATTCGAAGTCGTGTGAGTTTTGCGATCCATCGTTTTTTTGTTGAAAAAGGATTTTGTTACGTTCACACTCCGATTCTTACAACAGCAGATGGAGAAGGCGCTGGAGAATCATTTAAAGTAACAAACTTTGATCTTGCTCATGTTCCAAAAACAAAAGACGGAAAAGTGGATTTTGAAAAAGACTTTTTTTCTGAATCCTCAATGTTGTGCGTAACGGGGCAACTCGAAGGTGAGTTGTTAACTATGGGCATGAATAAAGTTTATACTTTTGGCCCTACATTCCGCGCAGAAAATTCAAATACATCAAGACACCTTGCTGAGTTTTGGATGGTGGAGCCTGAAGTCGCTTTTGCTGATTTAGAAGATAATATGAATCTTGCTCAAGATATGATTCGTTATGTTGTCGCCGATATTTTAGAAAATTGTCATGATGACATTGATGTTTGTATTCAAAAAAATCAAATTGATACAAGACCTTATTTAAGAATGGCGTTAGAAAACCCATTTATTCGAGTAAGTTATACGGAAGCCATTGATATTTTGAAAAAATGCGGCAAAGAATTTGAAAATCCCTTGTTTTGGGGATGTGATTTAAAAAGTGAACATGAACGTTACCTTTGTGAAGAGCACTTTAAATCACCTACAATTGTTTATGACTATCCTGAAGAACAAAAAGCATTTTATATGTATTTAAATGATGATGGAAAAACTGTCCGTGCAATGGATGTTTTAATGCCTGGAATAGGTGAAGTTGTAGGCGGTAGTCAAAGAGAAGATCGTGAAAATATTTTAAAAGAACGAATGAAACTAAAAGGAATAGATGCAGAACATATGGATTGGTATGTTTCTTTGCGTCGCTTTGGTTCTGTTCCGCATGCTGGATTTGGTTTAGGTTTAGAAAGATTAATTATGTGGATTACAGGAATGGGTAATATTCGCGATGTGATTCCTTTTCCACGTACTCCAGGTAACTGTAAATTTTAATTTTTACTAGACCCTAATTTCGCTGGTTCAATTTTAAAATCTCGTGTTAATGGAACAGAGGAAGTGGGTCCAAACCATTTATCAAATATTTCTTTTGCTTTTCCTGATCTTTCCATATCTTCCAAAGTATCATTGATTAATTTTAATAAATCATCCGAATTTTTTCTTACTCCAATTCCATATGGTTCCGAAGAAATATCGAAATTTGTGATTTCAAAATCGGATTTACCTTTCATATTTGCTAATAATCCGACTAAAACAGATTCATCTGTTGTGATTGCAAATACTTTTTCAAGATAAAGTGCATGTGCAGCTTGAGAATAATCTTCTAAACCCAAGACCTTTGCTTTAGGGAGAAATTTTTTTGTATTTGTTTCTGCTGTAGATCCTTTTGAGGTAACAATAATTTTCCCATCTAAATCTTTTAATTCAAGGACTTTTTCTTTATGAACTAAAAATTTTTGTTTTGAAACAAAATATTGATGACTAAAATCAATTTCTTCTTTTCTTTTTTCAGTAATTGTCATAGTACAAATTAAAATATCGACTTCTTTTTTTAATAATAATGGAATTCGATTAGATGAATTTACAGGTTTAAAAACAGCTTTGAGATTTAATTTATTAGCAATTTCATTTGCAAAATCAATATCATATCCTTCTAATTTTCTATTTTTTTTATGTAGCCAAATGGTACTAAATTATCTTTTATCCCAAAAACAATTTCATTTTTTTTACGTATTTCTGAAATGGCATCTGGATAAACGAGAGGGCTATAAATAATTATTTGAAAAATAAAAGTAAAAATTATAATTATTTTTTTAAAATTATAAATTAATTTTGGCATAAATTATATATCCCCTTTAATTAAAACTTCTATTTCTTTTGCTGTTGTATCAAGTCTAACGCTTTCATCAACTAATTTATTTGCTGAACTTAAATTGGATTCAGCTGCATTTTTACTATAAACGGTCGTTTTATCAATATCTCCCATTGATCCTGCAATTTGTCTTACACCGACCTCTTGTTCTTTTGTTGCATCAGATATTTGTGATATTGCATTTGTCATTGAAGAAATATAATCCGCAATTTTTTGAAAAGCAGATTGAGCTTCCGTTGTTACAGATTTTCCTTCATCAATTCTTTCTTTTGTGATTGCAAGAATTTTATTCACTTGTTCTTGGCTTTTTGTAATTAATTCTTGAATTTCGTTAGCTGATTTGCCACTGATTTTTGCCAACGCCCCAACTTCTTCTGCAACAACGGCAAATCCTTTGCCGTGTTCTCCCGCTCTGGCAGATTCGATAGAGGCATTGAGAGAAAGCAATTCAGTTTTAGAAACAATATCATTAATCATAGCTGTTTTTGAATTAATTTGTGCAATAATTTCAGCAATATTTTGTAATTTGCTGTTTGATTCTTGTATGTTTTGCATTGCAGCAACCAGTTTTTGCATGATTGCTTGTCCTTCATTTGCAGTTAAAGTTGCATTTTCTGCAATTTTTCTGGATTCATTTGAGTTTTCTGATGTTTTATTCACCATACTTGTTATTTGATTGACAGCTGTCCCTGTCTTTAAAACAGCGTCTGATTATTCAATTACTGTCTTTGATAAAGAATTAGCGCCTTCTTTTAGTAAATTTGCAATATCATTTGTTGAAATGCTTTGTTTTTTTAGATTTTCAATACCATGTTTAATTGAATTGCTAGAAGTATTTATAATCCTAAATATGATAAATGAAATAAATATACTTAATGATAATATAAAGATCATACTAAATATAGTAAGTTCAGTAAAAAAAGTTCCTCTTTGAGTGGAAGCAATTGCTCCTTTGTAATTAATATCCGCAATTTCAAAAAAGATAAATTCTGCTTTCTTGAAAAGGGGTGCCGTTTTTATTTTAATTATATTGTGAGCTTCTTTTTCATTATTGTTTTCAGCACTTTTAAAAATATCTATGGCATAATTTTTAATTTCGGCCCAAATAGGTAAGAATTTTTGCAATTCAGCTTGTTCTTCTGCTTCTGTAATTTCTGTTTCATATATGGTAATTAAGGCATCTATTGCTTTTATGGTATCATTGATTAAAACGATTTGATCTAAATATTCATCTTTATCGGATAAGACTAAAAGTTCATATTGCTGTGATTTTAATAATATAATTTTTGAAACAATACGATGTGCAGTATCAACACTAGGAAGCCAGCTTAAAGCGGTTTCATCCGCAAATTTACTTGTTTTTACTATCATTGTTACGGTATAAATTGAAGTAATAAGAATAATGCTTAATAAAATAAATGTGGAAGTGTATAGTTTAAAAGCGAGACTCTTCTTTTTCATGTTTCTTCTCTTTGTAAAAATGTTAATAGTTATAGTTTATATCAATTTTGTAAAAATTTATGTCAAATTTATTTTACTCAATAAAGACTATTGTTTTCATTGCGAGATGAAACTTCACTATTTTGAATATGGTTTTAAAAGTTTAGGTGTGGTTTAAAATTTTAATTTATATTGCTTTTTTTTCTCCAAATATAATATCTTCTGTTTCTTTTGAAATTGTTTTTAATACTTTACTAATATCAAAAACTTGTGAAGATGCTTGCACAGATTTCTCAGCATTTGATAAGTTATTTACCGCCGAAGAATCTATTCTTGCCATAGCCGTAGCAATTTGTTTAACACCAATTTCTTGTTCCTTTGTTGCTTCAGTTATTTGTTGCATTTGTGTATTAATATTATTAACATCTTGTGTTATTTTTTCAAATGTAGTTGCCACTAATCGAGTCTTTTCCTGACCTTCTGAAACTCTTTGAACTGTGAGTTGAAGAATATCTTGAACGCTAACTCTGCTTTTTTCTAATAATTCTCTTATTTCATTTGAAGATTTGCCACTCGTATTGGCAAGATTTCCTACTTCTTCAGCAACAACAGCAAAACCTTTTCCGTATTCTCCAGCCCTTGCTGCTTCAATGGAAGCATTTAAAGAAAGCAATTCGGTTTTAGAAACAATTTCATTGATAACCATTGTTTTGCTTTCTATTTGTTTAATAATTGTTTCGATATCAGAAAGCCTTTGACTGGATTCTTGAATAGCTTCCATAGATGACACCATTCGTTTTACAGCTTCTTCCCCATTTTGTGTCCCTTCAGCAATAATATGAGCAAGCTCACCCGATTGTTCTGTTAACTTAGATGTTCTTGCAATCATACTTGTTACTTCTGCAATTGCTGCTGCTGTTTCTTGTATGGAATCCGCCTGAGACTTTGAAGAATTTCCAACTTCTTCACTCATTTTTGTTAAGTGTAAGGATTTTGATTCCATTTCATTTGAAGAATTTAGAAGAGACGAAGCTAGTTTTGATAATGGAATTGTGATTGAGTTTGAAAATAAAGTTGAAATTACCATAAGAAAAATAAAAATTAAGGAACAAATTATGCTTATTTCAACAATATAATTTACCTTTTGGTCTGCAATATCATCCATATAAATTCCAGTTCCAATATACCATTTCCATTCGGGAATTGGTTTGGTAAAGGACATCTTAGGTAAGAAAACGGTCGTCCCAGGTTTTTTTGCTGTGTAATAAAAATATTCTCCAGGACTTTTCTTTTCCATCATATCGTGAAGCCTTTTTAGCATTTCAGGAGCTGTGGGTTGAAGCTGTCCTTTATTTTCGGGCCTCGTTGGATTCACAATTTGTCTTTGATCGTAGTCATCTATAAAGATATAATTTCCATTTTCATATCTAAAAAATTCGACAGCATCTGCGGCCGCAGCCATAGCAGCTGTATGTGACATTTTACCATCTTTTTCAAGTTTAATATATTTATAAACAATATCTTCTGCAATATCGGTTAGTGAATTTATTTTGATTTGTTTTTCTTTCATAAGCCGATTCAGGGCATCATTAGAAAGATAAACTAACACGATATTAAATACGATAATAATTAAAATATTCCAAAATAACATTTTTCTTTTGATACTGAATTTTTTTAGCATTAGTCTCTCCAAATTTATGAAACTTTGGAATTTTTAATATAAAGAGAGTAATTAATTATTGTTTTTGAGCTAAATAATGTAGTTTCCATTTTTTAGAGAGGAAATTTATTACTTCTTGTGCACGAACACTATTTCCTGCTTGATCTAGTGGTGGAGAAAATACAACGATTGCCATTTTATATGGAACAACAGCAAGTAATCCTCCACCTACGCCACTCTTTGAAGGGATTCCAACGTGAACCCACCAATCACCACTTGTTTCATAGAGCCCATTTACTGCCATTTCTGAAAGTACGTCTTGAACATACATAGGTTCTATTACATTTTGTTTAGAAATTGGATTTGTTCCATTATTTGCTAATGTGGCTCCAATAAGTCCTAATTGTTTTGTCGTAATCATAATAGAGCATGCTTTTGTATAGCGATCAAGAGCATCCATGGGGTCGCTTGCTAACATTCCATAAGCATTTAATAAACGGGTAATTGCCTGGTTCCTTAGATTTGTTGATGTTTCTGATTTATAAACAGATTCACCTAAATAGGGCTTTCCGTCGCTTAACTTTCTTACAAAATCAAGAGATCTTTCCCACTTTTCAGCGCTTGTTTTTCCTTTGATAAAGCTTGTTACTTGAATTGCTCCTGCATTCACCATTGGGTTTTGAAGATGGTTTGGATTAATTTCAATAGCTTGAATTGAGTTAAATTTTTGACCTGTAGCGTTCAAACCAACCTTTTTATTTAACACGATTCCATTATCTTTTAGAGCAAGACCGTAAATAAGTGGTTTTGAAATAGATTGAATTGAAAAGGGGATATCTGCATTTCCGATGGATTCTATTTTTCCATCTACAGTAACAACTGCAATTCCAAATAATGAGGAGTTCACTTTTGCTAATTCTGGGATATAATCTGCATTTTTACCAGTATTCAGATTTTTAAATTTTTCATAACTTTCACTTAACCCTTGTTTTATTTCGGCATTTGTTAAAGCAAAAATAGAAGGGCTTACAAAAGCAGAAATACTTAAAAATAATAAATATGAACATTTAATATAAGGTTTTATTTTCATGAGTTCTTTTCCTGTTTTTGATATTATAATTAAAATGTCCATTTAAATATAATATCAAAAAAAAAAAAAATTAATAAAATATTGTCAAAAAAATGATATTTATGTGAATTTTATTTTATTATTTTTTAAATGAGGCTTAATTATTATTTTAAATTTTTCAAAATCAAAAATTTTTAAATTCCTATCCCTCTATTTATTTAGAGGGATGAACTTTGCTCTTTGCTATAATGGTGTACATGGTAGGAACAATAAATAATGTAAATAAAGTACCAATAGATAAGCCAGAAGCAATAACCAAACCAATATTAAAGCGGCTTGCCGCTCCAGCACCAGTAGCAATGATTAAAGGGATTACCCCTAAAACCATTGCAGCTGTTGTCATCAAAATAGGACGGAGTCTAACCGAAGCCGCTTTTTGAATTGCGGTTTGAAGATCTATTTTCTCTTTATGTTGCAATTCATTAGCAAATTCAACCATTAAAATACCGTGTTTTGTTATAAGACCAATTAATGTAATTAACCCAATTTCTGTATAAATATTTATAGTAGCAAAGCCTAAATTTAATGGAATTAAGGCTCCACATATCGCCATGGGAACACTAATCATAATAATGAGAGGATCGCGGAAACTTTCAAATTGTGCAGCAAGAACTAAGAAAATAACAATTAAAGCAAAGGCAAAGGTTGCAATTAAAGCATTTCCTTCGCTTTGTTCCGTTCTAGAGTCACCTGAAAAATCATAGGACATACCTCGTGGCATAATTTTTTCAGCTTCTTTTTTTAAGAAACTGAGTCCTGTGGCTGTTGTTTGTCCTGGCATCATTACAGCTGAAAATGTTGCAGAATTTAATTGCTGAAATTGGTTTAAAGTATTTGGAACAGATGCCACTTCATAACTTACGAAGTTAGATAAAGGAACAAGAATACCGTTTGCATTTCGAATATATGCTTTATTGAGTTCATCTTGATTGCTTCTGTCCACATCTCTTAATTGTGGTATGACTTGGTAACTTCTACCATTCATATTATATAAATTTGTATATGCTCCACTTAGCATGGTTGCTAAAGAATTACCAATTGTTTGCATTGTAATTCCCATTTCGGTGGCTTTATTTTTATCTATTTTAACATTTAATTGAGGTGATTCGTAACTTAAATCACTATCAAGTACAATAAATAAACCGCTCTTTTTTGCTGTTACTTTTAGTTCTTCCATGACGCTATAAAGAATTTTATAATCATCCGTTGTTTTTAAGATGAATTGAACAGGAAGTCCATTTGCTCCTGTTGGAAGATCGGGCATAGAGAATATGAAAGATTTTAATCCAGCAATTTGTGACAATTCTTTTTGAATGACTTCTTGTAACTTTATTGTAGAGCGTTTTCGATCACCCCATGGTGTAAAAATAAGACCTGAAAAAGCAGCATTTTCAGCACCCATTCCATTGACATTAAAGTTTGCAGCTCTTTCATCATACTTTAGTAATATTTTGTCTATTTCTGTTGTGTATTTCTCAAGATAGTGAACATTCGCATACTGAGGAGCGGTAGAAATCATAGCTAAAAAGCCTTGATCTTCTTTTGGTGCGAGTTCTTTTGGTGTGAGGGCAAATAAGAAATAAACACTGACAAGAATAACAGAACCAAAAACAAGGACTACAGGTTTATATTGAAGCACATTGTGAAGTAAATTTTCATATTTGGTTTGCAATTGGTTAAATTTTTTATCAAGCCATTTCGCAAAACCTTTGTCCGATGGTTCATGAATTAGAATTTTAGAACACATCATGGGAGATAATGTTAATGCAATTACACCAGAAACAACAACAGCTGATGCAAGAGTAAGAGCAAATTCTTTAAATAATGCTCCCGTTAATCCACCCATAAGACCAATTGGGGCATAAACAGCGCCTAATGTAATTGTCATTGTAATTACAGGAACTGCAATTTCTTGAGCACCGATAATGGCAGCATCATAGGGAGACTTGCCTTCTTCTATATGACGTTGAATGTTTTCAACAACAACAATAGCGTCATCCACAACCAATCCAATGGCAAGAACCATGGCAAGCAAGGTCAATAGATTAATGGAATAACCTAATAATAACATAATGGAACAAACACCAATAAGAGATAATGGTATTGTTACAATAGGAATACTAACGGAACGGAGTGAACCTAAAAATAAAAAGATAACAATAATTACTATTATTGTAGCTTCAACTAATGTTTTAATTACGTCATCGATTGATGCTGAAATAAATTCGGTAGAGTCATAAACGATAAGTTGTTTTAAAGATGGAGGAAGATCTTTTTCAATAATAGGGATCATTTTTCGAACGTCTTTTACAACGGTTAAAGGATTGGCAGAAGGAACAGTTTGAATGCCAATGAATACACCTTTTTTTCCATTAAACGTAACAGAAGAAGAATAACTTTGTGAGCCAAGTTCTACATCTGCAACGTCTCTCATGCGAATTAATTTACCTTTAACTTGTTTAACAACAAGATCTTTAAATTCTTGCTCACTATGTAAATCTGTTTGCGCACTTATATTTGTAATGGTGTATTGGCCTTTTAATTGTCCTGCTGCAGAAAGGTAACTATTTGCTCGCAGTGCTTGGCCAACATCATCAGCAGTAATACCTAATGCCGCCATTTTTTGTGGCCTTAACCAAATGCGCATCGCAAAAGGATTTCCACCTAAAATATCAGCACTAGCAACACCAGAAACAGATTGCATTTTGGGTTGAACCACACGGCTTAAAAGATCATAAATTTGTGGTCCAGACATTTTATCGCTAGAATAACTTATATATAAAGCTGCTAGTGTACTTCCTGTTGTTTTTGTAATGACGGGATCGTTTGCTTCTTTAGGAATAACGGCTCTTACTGCGTTTACTTTTGCTGAAATGTCTCCAAAAGCTGTTGTTGAGTTGAAATTTAATTTTAAGTGAATTTCAATTTTACTGACACTTTGTGAGCTTGAGGAATTAATATAATCAATTCCTTCTGCAGAAGAAACAGAAGTTTGTATTGGTTGAGTAATAAAGCCTTGCATGAGTTCTGCATTGGCTCCAGGATAAGTTGTCATGATGGTAATAACGGTATTTTCAACTTTAGGATATTGTCTTAAATCCAAGTTAAATACGGATTTTAAGCCCACCATAAATATTAAGATACTGACAACAGTGGCAAGCACTGGCCTTTGGATAAAAATATCAGTGAATTTCATTTTTTTCCTCTGCTAGCTCACACTTTTATAAATTAACAGAATTGTTAATAGCAATTTTAGAACCATCAACTAATTTAAGTTGCCCACTGCTAACAACAAGATCACCTTCTTTAATTCCTTCAAGAATAACAACGGAGTTGTCACGTTTTTCGCCTGTTTTTACAAAGACTCTTTTAACTGTTCCAAGAGAATCTCCTTTATCTGTCTTTTTATCAATTAAAGTAACAATAAAAGCAGAGTCTCCATAAAGAGTATAGGTAATTGCTGTTTGAGGTAAAATGATTGAATTTGGAATAATGGGAAGAGCAACCTTTACAGAAGTAAACATACCAGGTAACAATTTATTTTCAGAGTTATCAATTGTAGCTTGTGCATGAATTGTTCTTGTTGCTTCATCTACTTTTGAGTCAATTGCATTAATTTTACCCTTAAAAATTAAATTTGGGTAAGCATCAACATTTATAAGAACTTCTTGATGTATTGCAATTTTATTTGTGTCTTGTTGTGGCAATGTAATTTGCGCATAAAGTGCATTTGATGTTTGCAAACTGGCACAAGCAAAGCCAGCTTGTATATATTGACCAATATTAACTTGTTTGATTCCAATTTTACCGCTAAAAGGAGCTCTTATTAATTTTTTTGCAATCATGGATCGTGCATTTTCATAATTTGCTTGAAGTTGTTTTACTTTTGATGCGGAATCATCAACCGAAGACTGCGAAGCAGCTCCTTGTGAAAATAATTGTTTAATTCTTTTGTCATTTACTTGAGCCAATTGAAGTTGTGCAGAAATATCTTTAAGTTGTGCTTGCTCACTGGAGTCATCAAGCTGCACAAGGGGTTCCCCTTGTTTTACAAATTTACCTGAATCAAAATAAATTGCTTTTACCTGCCCAGATGTTTCTGCACTAATATCGACACCATTTATGGAGCTTAAAGAACCAACTGAATTTAAATACGGTTGCCAATTGTCCGATTTTGCTTTTGCTACGGAGACAACAACAGGTGGTGGTTCAAAAGTAGAAAAAAACTTTTTCATAAAGTATTGACGAAGTCCGTACCAACCAAAAATAGCGCCAAAAACTATAACCAAAGCTGTAATAGTAATACTCATTCGTTTAGACATAGAATTCCTCTTATGTATTTAAAGAACTAGAATTAATTCATATATGTATTTTGAATTGTCTTCAATAGGTTCAGAAAATCTTTATAAGAATATAACTATTTTTTTATTTTTTGGAAATAAAGAACGAATATATTTGATAAGTAGAATAAATTTTTTTGAAAATGATTAAAGGTAACAAATCATTCAAATAAAGATTTATACTTCTATTGAATGATTTGCTTCAAGCGCGCCTTTAATTACTTTTTCTTGTTCAATAAAATGTTGTTTTTCAAGTCCAACTGCTGGAGTTGCTCTACGAGTTCTGCCAAAGTAACAAATTTCATTTTGTATACCTGATTTTTTAATTACATTATGCAGTTCATTTCGAATATAACTCCAGGCACCCATATTTGCGGGTTCTTCTTGAACCCAGCCGATCACTTTTGCATTTTTATAGTGTGATAATATGCTTACTGCCTTTTCCATATGAAATGGATAAAGTTGTTCTATACGGATAATTGCAGTCGTTTCTGATTTGTTTTTATATTCTTCTTTATCCAGAGTATCAAAAAGATCTAAAGATATTTTTCCAGTACAAAATAAAACTCTTTCCACTTTAGATGCTTTTGCTATTCTTGAATCATCTAAAATTTCTTCAAAATGCCCAGATGCCAATTCTTCAAGTGTTGTCGCTGCGCGTGGGCTTCTTAAGAAACTTTTTGGTGTCATAAGAATTAATGGTTTTCTAAAATTACGAGTTACTTGTCTTCTTAAGGCATGATAAATTTGAGAAGCATTTGTAAAGTAACAAACCTGCATATTGCCATCAGCACATAACTGAAGGAATCTTTCAAGGCGTGCGCTTGAGTGCTCAGATCCTTGGCCTTCCATACCATGAGGTAACAATAAGACAAGTCCTTGCGTTTGTCCCCATTTTGTTTCGCCAGAAGCTATAAATTGATCGATAATAACTTGAGCTCCATTTGCAAAGTCTCCAAATTGTCCTTCCCAGAGAACAAGGCCTTTTGCATTTCGCACAGCATAACCGTATTCATAACCCATTGCAGCTTCTTCAGACAGAAGTGTGTTAATGATTTCTACTTTGGAATTTTCTTTTGCGCATTCAGAGATAGAAGTGTAGCGTGAGCCATTTTCAAAATCTATTAAAGTAACATGACGATGAGAGAAAGTTCCTCTTTGAGCATCTTCACCAGCTAAACGAATGCTATATCCTTCATTTAATAAAGTTGCATAAGCGAGAAGCTCTGCCATACCCCAATCCAACTTTTTGTTACCTTCAGCCATTTCTTTACGTTCTGAGACAATAATTCTTGCTAATTTTGGATTAGGCGTGAATGTTTCTGGTAAATGGCATATTTTTACGGCAAGTTCTTTAATTTTAGTAAGAGAAAGTTGTGTTTTAGCTGGGTTAAGCATGTCTTTTTCTGATGCAAGTTTTAATTCACCAGCATCTCTTAAAGGAACAAACTGCTCTATATGCATATGCTCTGATTTTACTCTGTCATAAACTGTATTCATGTCAGCTCTGTATTTATTATAAATTGCTTTTAACTCATCGTCGATAAAACTATGACTAGTTGTTAAATACTTAGCGTATTCTTCAAATGGTGCTAGTTTGTCTTTAATTACTTTATAAAGTAACGGTTGGGTAAAAGAAGGTTCGTCTGTTTCATTATGTCCGTATCTTCTAAAACAAACAAGATCAACGTAAAAATCTTTTTTGAATTTATATCTATAGTTTGCAGCCATTACCATTAAGTTGTGTAATTCATCTAAATTATCAGCATTAATGTGGAATACAGGAGAGCCCGTTACTTTAGCTACATCTGTACAATATGTTGCAGAGCGAGAGTCTGATGGATCTGTAGTAAAGCCAACTTGATTATTTGCAACAATATGAATTGTACCACCCACATTATATCCTTGAAGGGACATCATTTGGACATTTTCAAATACAATACCTTGTCCAGAAAAAGCGGCATCTCCATGAAGAACAATGCTCGTTACTTTAGATGTGTCTCCATTATAATACATAGTCTGACGCGCTCTGGTATCACCCATTGCAACACTACCAACGTATTCTAAGTGACTTGGGTTAAATGGCATGGATATATTTATTTTTTGACCACCACGTGTTTGTCTTTCCGACTCATATCCATAATGGTATTTAACATCACAGTCTCCATGCAAACCAACATGAGGATAACCTTCAAACTCCGTAAATAAACGCTCTAATGGTTTTCCAATTACATTCACTAAAAAATTTAAACGACCGCGATGTGCAATGGCAATAGTACATTCTTGAGCTCCTAATTTAGCAGCTTGTTCCATGTAACTTTCAACGGCAGGAAATTGAGCATCTGCTCCTTCGATACTAAATCTTTTTTTTCCAATATATTTTGTTGCAATTGTTTTTTCTAAAGAATCTGCTTTAGCAAGTTCATGATATATTGATTTTTGTGTTTCTTTATTAACGGGAGCATGTATTTTTGCAAATTCAGCATGAAGCCATGCTTTTTCTTCGGGGCATTCAATATGTTCTATTTCAGCACCAACAACGCCAGCAAATCTTTTTTGAAGTTCTAAGGAAAGCTCTTCAAATTTCATAATACTCAAGCCAATTAATAAACCAGCTGAAGTTTTTCTAGTGAAATCTTCTTTTGAAATTCCATAAGTTTCTGGAATAAGGGTAGGAGCTTTAGGTGCTTCGTATCCAAGCGGATTTGTTTTTGCTTGTAAATGTCCATGCGTTTTCCAGGCTTGAACATAAGCGGCAACTTTAAATTCAAAGGAGAGAGAATCTGCATTAATGGAACTTGAAGGCGAATGATCTCTTTCTTTAGAAGAATTTTCACCAATATTTTTTAATAATTCATCATAATGAGATACATTACTTGCAAGAGCAGTAGCCGTACCAAATCCTTCATGAAATCCTTCAAAATAGGATCTCCACTCAATACCAACTGAATTTGGATCAGAAGAATATCGAGCAAACATCTCTTCTACATAGCCTGCATTGTTTTGAAAAACAGAATTAAAATTACCACTCATAATTGCCGCAAGTCCTTATCAGGAAAGTAAACAGAAATGCAAATGCACCTTGCCCCAGGTTTCCCTGCCTGGTGCTTATGTTGCTGAGACTAACAAATTTAATCGGGTATAAACAATTTTTCTTCATCGGAATCGTAAACAATTAAATTTGCATAACGACACCATTTTAAAAGCGTCTGAAACTGTACGTCATGGTCCTCAAAGGGAAGCATCATCACAATTTGTTCAATCGCTATGTCTGCTTCTAATCCTTCTTCCCCACTATTTTTAACAAGTTCATAAATTGAATAAACCACCGGGAGTTTTAATATAGCGTAACGCATCATTTTACCACGAGCTTCGGCATCATGTTCCGATGCAAATTTTCTGCCTTCTTCCGTTAATACAACGCGAATACCAGGAGTAATAATAAATCCTAATGTTTCGGCTGCAGCAACAGCAGGTAAAACTTGATCTACGCTTTGTCCCATATCTTCACAAAGATCATATAAATCTGTTGTTTCGACTTCTGTGCTTAACCTACTAACAAGACCTTCGACAAGGGTGAGGTTGGTATTAATTAAAGGTTTTACTCTTTTTGTTTTAGTATGTTGAATATCTTTATTTAATTTGCTCTCTTCCTGGTTTTTATCAGCAACAGGAGATGCTGTTTTACTTTTATTTTGAATTTCTGTTGGTTTCTGAATGGGTTGAATTTCAGGAGCAATCGTTTCGTATTCGGTATCATCTGTTACTTTATCTAAGTGTAACTGTCCAAAGGCTTTTTCAAGTTGTTCTTCAATTTCTTTATATTCAATAGAGTTTGGCATTCTTGGTCTTGGTAAATTTATTTCAATGGAACGAAATATAGTACCAGGATTTGAGGATAATATTAATATTCTATCTGCAAGTTGAAGCGCTTCTTCAAATCGGTGTGTTACTAAAACACAAGATCGAATTTTTCTGTCTGGTTGTGCCCAAAGGCGAACAAGTTCTGCTCTTAAAGATTCACTTGTTAAAGGGTCTAAGGCAGAAAAGGGTTCGTCCATAAACATGATCATAGGGTCGGAGACCATGGCGCGCGCTAAACTGACTCTTTGTCGCATGCCACCACTCAATTCGCGAGGAAAAGCATCTTCAAAACCTTTTAATCCCACTAATTGAATAATGCGGTCAATACGAATGTGTTGTTCCTGTTTTGTTAACTTAGGCATGGACACAGCAATATTTTCTCGAATTGTCATCCAAGGAAATAAAGCAAAATTTTGAAATACAAAGGCACTTAATTGCATATTTTCTGGTGAAGGATTTGCATAACTTACAGTTCCTCTATCAGGACTTAACAATCCAGCCATACAACGTAACAACGTTGATTTTCCTGATCCTGACAATCCCACAAGAGCTAAAAACTCACCATCGTAGATATCAAGATTTATTCCTTCAAGTACGGTAAACATATTTCCGCTTGGGCGCCTGTAGTCTTTACATAAGGAACGAACGGAAAGAACAATTTTCTTTTTGGACATACTTTTAATCCTTAACTCTTTCGGCATAAATATGTAAAGTGCGCCATAAAGTTCTATTTAAAATTACTAAAGTAACAACTATGCAAATAATAGCGGCAATTAATTTTTGGTAATTGCCTTGAGCCGATGCATTTGCTAATTCAGCTCCAATCCCAAAAGAATGCATTGAGCCTCCTGGAAATTCGACAACTTCTGCCACCATGCTTGCATTCCATGCTCCTCCCGCTGCTGTTATCCAGCCCGTAGCGAGTGAGGGTAAAATAGCTGGAAAATATAATTTACTGAAGCGATGCCATAAAGAAAATTTATAAATTTGAGTTACAAATTTTAAATCAGCAGGAATTCTTGATGCTCCGCCAATAACATTAAATAAAATATACCATTGGCTACCAACACACATTAACAGTGTTGCATTTATAAAGGGCGGTAAGTTGAGAAAACTAAAACTCAAAGTAATTAGTGGAAATAAAACAGGAGCGGGAAAGGCGGCAAGATTTTGGATTATAGGCTGACAAATGCGCTCTAACCTTGGATTTAAACCTAGCCATAAACCAACTGGAATTGTCCAAATTGAGCTTATTAAAATGACAAAAAATACTTTAGATCCTGTTAAAAAAACGGCATGAATTAAAGTAAACCAATCCTTATTTGATAATGAAGCAAGAGATTGCCCAAATGTAGGTAATTTGGGAAGTAACGTAAAAACAAGACCGCCAATAGCAAAAGTAACTATTAATGATAGTAAAGAAGATCTTCTAAATTTATTAACATTTTCATCGGAAAACCAGTTTTTGGGACTGATAATTGTTCCCCATTTATCAATATTATCTATTAAATATTTTCTTGTGGCACCAGATTCTTTAATGACAGCTTTTGGAAATAAAAATAAAACACTTCGTTTGAAAAAACTAGAAATAAAATCTGGAATGCTAGTTTGGCGAATGATATTTAAAAACCAACTTTCATCTTCTATACCTTTCCCATCATCACCATCACGATATCGTGTTACCCAGGCAATCAATGGTTTCCAAAGAAGGAGATCGGTCCCTATAATAATTATCAATAATGTAACTAAGCCAATGCTAAAGTTAAAATAATTTCCAGTAGAAAATGTTTCTGAAAGGTAACTGCCCAAACCAGGCAAACGAAAGTCCTTGTTACCTAATGTAAATGCTTCACAGGTTGTAAGAAAAAACCAACCTCCAGCCATAGACATCATCCCATTATAAATTAAGGGACGATAACCATTTGGTAAATCAACAAAAAAGAATTTTTGCACTTGTGATAATTTATAAATTTTTGCAACTTCTTTGAACTCAGGTTGAAGAGTTCTTTGAGATTCGTAATAGGCAAAAGCAAGATTCCACACCTGACCTGTAAAAATGGTTAATATACAAGCAATTTCTAATCCCCAGCGGCTTCCTTGAAAAACAGAGATGAGTGCAAGAACAAAACCTGGTAAAAAAGCAACAACAGGTAAACTTTGCAAAACATCTAATAAGGGAATTAAAAATCGTTCAAAAGTTTTATTGTTCGCGGCAATTGTACCATAAATAACAGCAAAAATATAACTAAATATGAGTGCAAATAAACTTCGGACTAAAGATAAAAGGGAATAACTAGGCAATGAAGATAAAGATGTATTTATTTCAACTTTTTCAAGATAAGCAGAACTTCCTAAGCTAAAAAAATTAGCAAAACCCATTCCTAAAATAATAACAACTAAAATAACAATAAAGTCGGCTCTAAAAAAAGCACCTCGGGTTGCTTGCACTTTTGCAAATTGTGTCATGCTCACCTCTTGGATGGAATGATAACAAGCCCTATTTGGGTTAACTTCATCTGTAAAGCATAGTGGCAGATATAAAAGCAAGGTATTCACAAATAAATTCTAAAACTTTTTAATTTCTATTGCTAATGCATAGATATAGGGGGGAAGAGGATCAATGACAAATTCTTTTTCATTTCTTTTTGGGTATTGCGGAAATAAGACAAAGCCTTCCATGGGACTATAAAAATATTTTCCATTTTCAAGAGTTCCCATTATTTTATTTTTTTCTATTTTTTGTAAATTAAAAATGTCGTTTACTAATTTCATTTTGTCATTTGCGAATTTTTCACTGTGTTTTATAGTTAAAAATTGAAAATCTTGATTTTTTTTTGCAATTGTTTTTAATGATTTTTTTTTCAAAAAAATTTCGTCCATAATATAAAGAGCTTTTTTTATTGCTCTATAACAAACTATCTCCGAATTTTTATGAAAACCTTGTTCCCCAAGTTCTAATGTAATGCCTGGTTTATTTAATGACCTCATATACTCATCTGAGCACATTCCTTCGTGGGAGTATGGCTTATTGCTTTTTCTTGTCACAAAAATTTTACAATTTCCAATGGCACGCGCCCATAAATAACTTTCTTGGTGCATAGCAAAAATATAAAAAGGTTCTTTACAAGGCATTGTTGTTTGATGAAAATCTATAAAGACATCGCTCATATCTAGTATTTTTTTAATTTCAAATGCTCTTTGTTTTTCAATTGAATTTTTATAATCTAAATTTTTTCCAAAACTTCTATTTAAATCGTCTTGAAGATACCTTTTATTTTCAAATGATGCTTTTTTGTTTCCTAAAATAAAACTTATTTTACCTTCATATTTCATTTTTTTAGTTACAAGATCATCAATTAATTTCAATATAGCAGGCAGGGATCCCACTTCATTTCCATGAATGATGCTGCAAATAGAAATATGACCATCATGATTCCCAAAATCAAAAAAAATGCTATCAGGAATATTTCCTGGGTGCTTTTTTTCAAGATTTTCGAATTGACGAATGAGTTCCTTTAACATAAAAACCTAATTAGATAGTTAATATTATTGAATTATTATTGTGTCTAAAAAAAATAAATTTGTCAAATCTTGAAATATTTGATTTTATATTTATAGCTTTACAGGATGTTTTTTGTTAAGTTGATTTATGTCACTTTTTTCAGAATGGAATTTACATGCTGGGATCAATATTATTAAGTTTAAGAGTTGTTCTTATATTTATGGTTTTTTTTCTATTAAGTTTTATTTTTATGTTTGTCTTTTTAATTCGTTTTAAGAACACAAGCAATAATTTAATTTTTGGTAAAACATTTTCTTATATTTCAGCTAAAATATTAAGAATTAAGGTGAATTTAAGAGGCGAACAAATTCTGCATGATCATAAGCACTCTGTAATTATTGCAAACCATCAATCTTATTTTGATGCTATTGTTTTTGGTGCTATTATTCCACCTAACACATTGATTATTGGGAAAAAATCATTAATTTGGTTTCCATTATTTGGTTGGGTATTTTATCTGGCAGGCAATTTACTTTTAAATCGTAAAAATCATAAAAAAGCAATGGGAACAATGAGAAATGTCGATATCGCAATCCAAAATGGGTCTTCTCTTTGGATTTTTCCAGAAGGAACTCGAAGTCATGGGAGAGGTTTGAAAGAGTTTAAAAAAGGTGCTTTTTATGCGGCTTTACAAAATCATGTGCCCTTACAGCCAATTGTTGTAAGTACTTTTAAAAATTCACTTAATTTCAAAAAATGGAACCCCGGAAAAATACTTGTAGAAGTTCTTGAACCTATTCAAACTAAAAGGGTTTCTGTAGAAGAAATCACAAGTCTTATGACCCGTGCTCATGAAATTATGAAAAATAAAATTACACTATTAGACCAAGAATTAAGGACTCAGGCACTAGGAAGCGAGAGCGTTCCTGTATCAGCTTCTTCTTCATAGCCAATAGGATTACAATTTCTTTTATTTGTTTTTTTATTGATATAAATTTTACGTTCTTCTGTGCAATAACGTTCAGAGGAAAACATGGTTTTCATTCTTGTACAAGAACTAAATAAAGAGATAACGGCAATAATTAATATTGAAAATTTAAATTTCATTCCATTTCCTTAGATAAAGATTCTGAATTCATTTTAAATATAGCAATTTATGTACCATTTTTAACTATTCCATATTGTTAAGTTAAAATATCTAACATGACTAATATATCTACAATTTGAAGATTTTTGATTAAAAAATAGACAATATCGTTTTTATTTTTACTATTTAAATAATTCATGATTTGTTTACTAAATTTAAATAAAATGTTTATTTATAAAAAAACAATTATTAATAAATGATTTGAATTGTTTATTAAATATCAATCATTTTGTCTTTTTAAATTTATTTTATTGCAGTAGATAATTTTTTTAAATAACGAGAAGAAGTTTAAAAATTTTTCGTTTTTGTTTTTTTTAGCTTCATTTAAATTTGGAATTTGATAATGAAAAAGTATTATATAATTTATTTGATTTTATTTTTTTCTTTTTTTCAAAAAATTCAAGCAAAGATAATTGGATTTAGAGATGATTATCCTTTTGTAAATCATCTAAAAAAAGATTTAGAAGGAATGATTGAATTTGTACAATCAAGATCTATAATGCCTAATGATTCATTACAATTGGTAACAAACCGCCGAGCCCTGCTTTTATTGACTCCAAAATATTCGAATACAATTGAAAATATACAGGTTACTGGCTTTTATAAAGGAAAAGTACTTGGTAAATTTATGATGAATTCACCCTCTTTTTTTCCTGCCACAGATCAAAATACCGCACTAGAGAATAATCTTCCACGAGTGAAATATTCAACAAAGGCTTGGAGTATTCCATTGCCTGCTTCATGGATAAGGCATGGGTTGTCTTTAAAATTTAAGGATCAAAAAGGAAGGGTTGGAATTTTAGATGAAGAACAATTCAATTTTGGAGCTCCTAGTGAAATCTTTTTGACAAATTTTCGTTTAGGGATGTTAAGTAAATTAAGAGAACCCGAAGAGCTTGAGTTAGATCCTTTAAATGAAGCAAATGATTTTTTTCAAACAGTACCTGTAGCAAAATTAAAATTAGGAACCTTTTTGCCTTTAGAGATAAAAGATAAAATAGTCATGCCAGATGGGAAAATATATACTCCCGATAATTTGAGTGATTCGTTAGGGGGCTGGGAATTTGGTGATATGCGTGAAGAGATTTTGAAAGGTTTATTTGGTGCTGGAATAAATCGAGCGAATTATGGAATTTTTAGTTCCATTGCTATGGAACAAAGTTACTTTAATTTCAAACAAATTCAAATCCATCGAGGAACAGGTAGTTATAAAAATGGAGAAAATATAAATCATGGATTAAGTGGGGGAAATGGACTTGCCACATTAGATTCAACAAAAGGAAATGAATTTAGTCATGAATTAGCGCACTCATTTCATGTAGATCATTATCATGGAGGAGAAAAATATAACTTTCATAATGAAAAATCGGGATGGGGCTATGATGCCAATCGAAATGTGATGCTTGGTTCTTTGTTATGGAGAAAATGGTCTAATAAACAATATAAAGTAACTTGGAAAAATCTTTACGATTTTAATGCACATCCCATGGCTGGTGCCGAAGAAAATGGAAATGTTTCAAAATATACCCAATTCACAAATTATACTTCTGAAATTGTTCAAAAAGATTTAGCTAAATATTCTGTTATTTCAAAAGAAAGTCCAACAGGATACATGGTTTGGAATGAATATTTTAAACAAATGATCATTCAATGGAAAACAAATTATCCTATTCCAAAATATTATGATGTTCCTATTATGACATTGGTTGGTTTTTATGATCCTGTAGGGAAATTGCCAAGTCATATTTATCCTGCGTTATATGGAAATCTTGGCTATGTTTATCCGTTTGAAAAAGAGGAAAAAACGGGGTGTTGGTTGTCTGTTCATTCTAGTAGCGGAACAGAAAATGTAAAACTGGAAGACTATCGATTTCATAATTCTAAAATGAATATGTTTCATATAAACTTTTTATATGAAAATAGGGATTACTATAGTGCAAAAATATTTTGTGATATTAATGGAGAAAAAAAAGAACTTTCTCAAATTAATATTGAATCTCCTTCAAATGAATTGCCAATTCCTGTTATTATTTCAGATATTCATGAACCTCAAAAAAAGAAATTACACCGGTATCTTAAACTGAAGCTATTAAATAGCCATTACATTAATCCAGATCATTCAAGTCATACAAGTATTTCAGAAATTGATTTAATTGATAAAAATAATCAAAAAATATTAAAGAAAAAGTGGTCAATAAAATATGTTACAAGTGAAGAAAATATAAGAAATTTTCATGCCAAAAATGCGATTGATAAAAACCCAAAAACATTTTGGCATACAGAGTATTCAAATGGCTGGAATAATGGCAAATCAATTCCATTTCCGCATGAAATAACAATAGATTTAGGTGATTATTATGATTTAAAAGAGTATTATTTAAATGTATATCAAGATAAAGGTTATAATAATATAAAAAATTATATGATATCTGCCTCAAGTGATTTTGAAGATTGGGAAATATTGGCTAAAGGTGAACTCCAGAAATTTCAAGATAATAATGTAATTAATTTAAATCAATATTCTGAATATTATTCGGAAAATGAAGATAATAAAAGAAGAAAAAGAGAAGCGACTGAAAAAAATAAATTATCTGAAAATCCATTATATTCTCAAAATAAAAAAATAAACAAGATTGGTCTTACTTTTAAAAGCCAATCCGACACCATTTCTGGTTATTTGTTTATAGGGAATAGTCCTGAAATTAATTTATATCAAAATGGAATTTTAGATTCCGATTCAAATATTACATTTAAAATCAAACAAAACCCAAGCTGTGGAAGAATTTCCATAGCAGAATCTTATGGAGGTTTTGTTTATAGAAAAGATTTAAACAAATGTTATCAAATGAGTTATGACATGGCTGTTATAGAAATTAAACAAGAAAAGAACTCTATTATAAAATGGATCGATCTATCGGTTCATTTTTTTACAAATAGGAAATAAAAAAAGTCCTTCTCCTAATAAAGGAGAAGGACTTTTTTAAAAAGATAAAAAGAGATTATCCGATGATAATTCCTTTTTTAGCGCAATAAGCTTCGATACCAATTTTATTAACAGTACGAAGAGCGCTTGTGCTTAAACGAACTTTAACAAATTTTCCAAGTCCTGGAGCATAAATGCTTTTGGATTGAAGATTCGGAAGAAGGCGAACCTTAGTTCTATTTTTAGCGTGGGATACACGGTTTCCAACAAGACCGCTTTTACCAGAAAGTTCACATACACGTGACATAAAGAAACCTCCAAGAACTTTTATATTTCAGAAAAATAAACAGCAGATATTTTGGTATAAATAGATCCCAAATCCAGCCGTAAGCTTAAAGCCTTTATCAGGATTTCTTCATAGATGCAAGGTTTTAACTTTGGATTAACAAGATTCTTTTAAGATATTGACATATTCATAATGCGAGCCATATTCGCAGGGAACGAATATAAATTCCTTTGGCCACAACTGTCGAGGGCATGAAGAGGGTATCATGGAAGACAAAAAAAATAATAAGTTATCTAAAATTAGTAAAGTGAAGGTTGAAGAACAAAGTGACTCTCTTGCTGAGGATTCTGCCCAACTTCCTGTTGTTGTGAATAAAAAAATACGGGTTTTAGCCAAAAAGCCTAAAGAAAATGATGAAAAAAATGGGGAAGAAAAAGAAAACGTTCGTGTTCTTAAAATTGTGCCTGTAAAAAATATTGTTCTTTTTCCACACAATGTCCTGCCTTTTACGGCAGGAAAAGAATGGACTAACGAATCTGTTGATAGAGCCATTCGAATTGGTGGAAAAATTGGAATTTTAGCTCAAAAAAGTTCTGAAGTTGAGTCTGCAACTCCGAGTGATTTATTTGAAGTAGGAACAGAGGCTAAAGTCTTAAAAATAATGAAATTTCCAGACAATTCTTATGGGGCTGTCGTTCAAGGAGTAAGGCGATTCCGAGTTTTAAATTATGTGAATTCGGAGATTGATCACCTCTCTGCAGAAATTGAATATCTCGATTCCTCTAAACCTTCAGAAGAGGGGTCTGGAAGCATAGAAGTCATTGCTTTAGGAAAAGCAATGAAACAACTTGTTCAAAAGGCAATCAGTTTATCTCCCAATATTCCGAATGAAGCGAATCTATTCATTGAAAATGTTCAAGATCCCGATTATTTAGCAAATTTAATCATTCCTTATTTAAGTATTGACTTTAAAGGGAAACAAAATCTCCTTGAAACAGAAGATGTTGAAGAGAGATTAAGAGTGATTCACTCACTTCTTGTAAGAGAAATAGAAGTACTTGAAATTTCTCAAAAAATAAATTCCGATGTGAAGTCGGAAATGGGAAAACAACAGCGTAAGTATTTTTTAAGGGAACAGCTCAAGCTTCTTCAAAAAGAACTTGGTGAATTAGATGGACGTAGTTCCAGCTCTTCATCTAGTGATCCTGTTGATTTAAATGAAAAAATTCAAAATAGTAAAATGAGTGAGGAAACCAAAGAAGTTGCTTTAAGAGAAGTGGAAAGAATGGGCATGATGCAGCCTGGTTCACCCGAATATATGGTGAGCCACACTTATATCACTTGGCTTTTAGACATTCCTTGGGGAACATTTTCTGAAAGTGAAATCAACTTAAAAGAAGCTCAAAAAATATTAGATAAAGATCACTACGGTCTTGCCAAAGTGAAAAAACGTATTTTGGAATTTCTAGCAGTTTGTGCATTAAAAAACTCTTTAAAAGGACCCATATTGCTCTTTGTAGGACCTCCTGGTGTCGGGAAAACGAGTTTAGGGAAATCTATTGCAAAAGCATTAGGAAGAAAATTTACTCGCATTGCCTTAGGCGGTGTTCGTGATGAAGCAGAAATACGTGGGCATCGTAGAACCTATATTGGAAGCATGCCTGGAAAAATTGCCGATGCTTTTAAAAAAGCAGGTACAATGAATCCGGTTATTTTATTTGATGAAATTGATAAACTTGCTTCGGATGGCCGTGGAGATCCTTCAAGTGCGTTGCTTGAGGTTCTAGATCCAGAACAAAATAATGTCTTTATGGATCATTATTTAAATGTTCCTCTTGATTTAAGTAAAGTATTTTTTATTGCTACTGCAAATAACTTATCTTCCATTCCGGCTCCTTTAAGAGATCGTATGGAAATTGTAGATCTCAGTAGTTATACTTTAGAAGAAAAAGAACACATTGCCTTTGACCATTTATTGCCACAAGTTATTGATGATCATGGTATGACCGATCTTGTTAATTTAAAAATGTCTAAAGAAACAATGCGAAGCTTAATTCAACTTTATACGAGAGAAGCCGGAGTCCGTCAGTTAAAAAGAGAGTTATCTGGGGTGATTCGTGGAATTGCTCGAGAATGTGTCGATGCGGGAATGACAAATAAGGATTCCGAAGATTCTCAAAAAGAAAAAGGACAACCTCTTTTAAAAGAAATTAATGTTGAAACTTTGCGCAAATTAATTGGGGTTTCTCCTTTTAGTGATAAAAAGAGACCCGAATCTTTGCCTATAGGGGTTGCTACAGGCCTTGCTTGGACGCCAAACGGGGGCGATGTTCTTTATATTGAAACAGCATCGAGCGCTCCAGGGACAGGAAAATTTGGTTTAACAGGACAGCTTGGTGATGTCATGAAAGAGTCCGTTCAAACCGCATTTGCTTATATCCGTTCCAATGCTCGCCAATGTGGCATTCAATCTAAAGATGTCATCAAAAAAGATCTTCATGTGCACTTTCCTGAAGGTGCTGTTAAAAAAGACGGACCGAGTGCAGGGGTTGCTACGTTTCTTGGGATTGTAAGTCAATTTACAGGCAAACCAATAGCTTCTGATCTTGCTATGACAGGAGAAATTTCCTTAAGAGGAGATGTTCTTCCTGTGGGTGGTATTAAAGAAAAATTATTAGCTGCACATCGTTATGGTATTAAACAAGTTTTAATACCTTCAGAAAATGAACATGATCTTGAAGAAATTCCTGAAGAAGTTCTTAAAGAAATGAAAGTAGTTCCTGTTTCTAATTTAGATGAAGTTTTATCCATTGCATTTAAGAAAAATAAAAAAGTGCAATTAAAAAATGCAAATGTTAAAGTAACTCACGCAAAAAAAGCAGGGAGATCATTAAATGTGAGGTCTTCCCATAAGTGAAAACAATTTATCTAGATCACAATGCAACAAGTCCTCCAAATAAAGAACATTTATCGGAGTTATTTGCTAAATTAACTGTTTGTTCAGGGAATCCTTCCAGTCCGCATTCCCTAGGACGTGAAGCTTCTGTTGCTTTGACAGAAGCAAGACGATTTATTGCCAATGCTCTTGGGGTTGATATTGCCGAAATTATTTTTGTTTCGGGAGGCTCGGAAGCCGATAATCTTGGTACCGTTGGAGTTCTCAAACAAAATAATGTTCCCTTAAAAAATCAGCATGTCATTACTTCTTCCTTTGAACATCCTGCCATACGAGAGCCTTTAGAAAATTTAAAAAATACAGAAGGTCTTAAACTTACATTTTTGTCATTAGAAAACTCTGGTTATGTTTCTTTAATAGAATTTATTAAAAATTTAACTACTGAAACAACAGTAGTAACTTTAATGGCAGCAAATAATGAAATAGGAACAATACAACCCGTAAAAAAAATAGGGGATTATCTTCACTATAAACGTTGGGGAATATTGGTAAATCCAAATGATAAAGAAGAATTTGATGATCTTTCGTTAAAATATTTAAATCCTGATATTTCAAAAGAATCTTTACAAAAAATGCATTTTCATGTGGATGGAGTTCAAGCCTTTGGTAAAATAAATTCACAAGAATGGTTATCACCAGGTACAGACTCCTGCGCCATTTCTGCTCATAAATTAGGAGCACTTCAAGGTATTGGAGTTCTATTTTTACGAAGAGGTCGTAAATTTAAACCTTTTATTTTAGGTGGTGCTCAAGAAAAAAACAGACGTGCTGGAACAGAAAACTTACCAGGCATTGTAAGTTTAGGTCTTATAGCTCGTGATTTATTTGCTCCTGAAGCAAATGTAAAGCGTAAAAATATGGATATCCTTCGTCGAAAATTATATGAAGGAATTCAAAAACTACCTCATATAGAAATGAATTCTCCTATTGAAAATGTAATTCCAAATACTGTAAATTTTTCTGTTACTGGAAAAGGTTTCAAAGGGGAAGATTTGTTGGTTGAATTGGATATGCAAGGAGTTTGCGCAAGCTCTGGTTCTGCTTGTAGCAGTGGCGCAAATTTACCTTCAAAAGTTATTTTAGCTTTGGGGAAAACTCCCGAATTAGCAAAAAATGCAATTCGACTTTCATTATCTCCAAATACAACAGAGGAAGAAATTGAAATGACTTTAAATTTACTAAAAAAATATTTAGCTAGGTAAGTGCTTCTTCAATTTCTCTTAATGCTTGTGAAAATAAATGAGGCTCAATTCCAAGTCCTAAGCGAATCCCATACCCTTTATTAATATTTGATAAAGGGATATTTTTATAAGTGTTTAAATTTTGAAAATCTAAGGTACCAAACTCCATAGAGGAAAGTGGCAAAGTAAAAATCCCATTTTTTAAAAGAATTTCTGTTAATTTATTTGTTTCATTTATTGAATTTGCATTTTTAAATCCCAGCGATGTCACAAGACCACCCTCAGGCGAAATCCCATAAATTGTTTTTGAATTAGAAAGAAATTCATTTAGAATTGCTTTATTTTCAATCCATTCTTTTTTTATTATTTTAAATAAATTTGAATTTGTATTTTTTAAGACTTCATAAGAGAGCCATTCTGTTATTGGATTCACTGTATGGGTGGTATAATTTTTTTCATTTTGAAGAGCATCGAGTGCTTTTTTGGGTCCGACACACCAACCTATTCTTAAGCCAGGAACTCCAAAACATTTGATAAAAGATCCTGTTACAAAAGTATTTTCATCACTTTTGTATATTGTATCTCCTAATATTTCGTTTTGTGAGGATAAAAATCGATAATGTTCATCACCTATAATATGGCATCCAATTTTATTCGCAGTTTCTGACAAATTTGTTAAAAACTCTTTTTTTAAAATAATTCCAGAGGGATTATGTGGATTATTAATAAGTAAACAATCTGGTTTTTGAGTATAAATAATATCTAACCATTCTTTTTCATCAATAAATGGTTTTCCTGTTATGTCATATCGAACAGGTAACGAAATAATTTCAGAATTTAATGCTAAAGGTAATTCATATAATAATTGAAATGCAGGCATTGCTAAGGCAATTTTTTTAGGATTTAAATGTCTAAATAATAAAAATAAAGCTTCACTTGTGCCCGTAGTTATAAGGATATTATCCACTTCTGCACCGGGATGAAATTGGGCAATGATTTTTCTTAAATCATCTCGACCACGGTTTGGACTATCACATAGTTTCATTTCCATAAATTCATAAAAAGTATCATTGTACTGCAATCCTGAAAAATGAATGAGATCTTTGACCTTCCTAGGACGTCCGCCAGATTCTCCCAAATTATACTTTGCTTTAAATCTAAAGGATTCGAGCCAATCTTCCATAAAAAAAGTTCTTAAGGCTTTCATCTTTATTTCTCCTGAATCTTGACTAGGATGCAGACCTAGTCGCATTATCAAAGTGTGTTTTTTTATTATTTAGAACAAGGGTGCGTAATTGTGAAATTAAACAGTTTTATTGTCGATAGTCTAATTTCCCTTCTTAAAGTTCCTGCATATATCGTTTTTTTGTTAATTTGTACAGCATGTGTGAGTACGAATTCCAAAATACAACTTACATCATCTGCAATTGATGATCCAAAATATCAACCTGTATTAGATAAATGGCGTAAAAGTGCAAGTACTTATCGTGATTTAGATTTAATTTTAAAAACAACTGCGGTATTAATTTCTCCCGAAATGGATGAATCATATAAAAATAGATTCATTGATATTCATGGGAGTCAAGCGAAATTTGATGATAAAATTATATTATCTAAAGATACAATTAGTGTTGTCGTAGATCTTTTTACAAAATCGGAAGCTCACTTAGATCTTTCCGATGAATCTCTTTGGAAGATTCAACTCATTATTAACGGCATTATGATAAGACCTCAGTCTATAGATAGATATCGCAAAAAAGAACTTTTATCTCCTTTTTTTCCCTTGAGCTCTAGTTGGAGTCGATATTATGTTCTTGTTTTTAAATTGCCATTTGATTTATTAATGGGAAATGAAGTGAAAGATTTATTTGAAAAGAAAGAATTGGCTTCAAGTTTGCCCAATCCGCAAGATAGAACTATTGTTCTTTCAATGAACTCAGGAGAAGCTCAAGTAAAATTTTCTTGGGATCCTTAATTCTTTATTTATTTGAAAGGTAAAATTTTGGAATTAATTCAAGAAAATGATGCTAATTACATTGATTTAGATGAGGAAAAAAGATTATGGTCAATTGCAGATTCTTTTCGATTATTAGTTTGTACAGCGCTTAGAAATTTATCTCCAATAGATAGATCTTCGTTAAAAGGAGATTATCTATTTATGATTGATGGGAATCCTAGATTTATTGTTATGGTCGATGAAATTGGCTCTTGGTCTGTATGCCTTATGAAATCTTATTTAGAAAAATCAATTATTGAATATCAAGTAGATGCTGGTTGTCCATGGCCTGTTTCCGAAAATCAAATTGTAAATGTCATTGAAGGTTCATCACGTTCTATGATCTTAACAGATTCCGCAACTTTATATAAATTGCTCATGGGTACTTTAAAAGCTCATATTGCTTTTGTTACGGGTAAGGTAACAATAACGGGTGATTTATCTGCATTTTTAAAAATGGTCTCGCTTTTAAAACGTAGTGGAGTAAAACCAAAAAATGATCAAAGATTCAAATCCTAATTCTAAAAAAAATCAAACTGTTTTAATAACGGGAGCATCTAGTGGAATTGGCTTAGATTTTGCTCATCTATTTGCAAAAGACGGCTATAATTTAGTTTTAGTGGCAAGAAGTGGAGATAAATTAGAACATTTAACCAATGAATTAATAAATAAGTATAATGTAAATTGCAAGCCTATTTCATGCGATCTTTCATTGCCTGGAGCTGCAAAAGAATTATTTAGAAAAACTCAGTCACTCGATATGCATATTGATTTTTTAATAAATAATGCAGGATTTGGAGCTATGGGTTTTTTTCATGAGATTGATTTAAATACACAGACGAATATGATTCAAGTTAATATTACTTCATTAACAGAACTTACTCACATTTATTTAAAACCAATGATGCAAAAGAAATTTGGAAAAATATTAAATGTGGCTTCAACGGCAGCGTTTCAACCAGGCCCCTTAATGACAGTATATTATGCAACAAAAGCCTTTGTATTATCATTTAGTGAGGCTTTGGATAATGAATTATCAGGATCAGGCGTGAATGTGACTGTGCTCTGTCCTGGCCCTACAATGACAGGTTTTCAATCGGCTGCGAAAATTGATACCACTTCTAAAATATTCAATTCTAAAATAGCTGCCGACTCCCAATCCGTAGCATTAGCTGGGTATAAAGCTTTAATCGATTCTCAACGTCTTATTATTCCAGGAGTTGTAAATAAAATTGGTGCTTATTCTGTTAAATTTGTGCCCAGGTATTTTGCGACAAGTATTACACGTTGGTTGCAAGAAAAAAGAGTGTAAAATTATTTTCTAATTCTTTCTTTTTCTTCGAGGCTAAGACCAAATCGAGTTCTTGGTAATTTCACATCATGAATGGGTGCAACAGGTATCATTTCCAATTCACTTTTTGTTCTATTTCCAAAGTCATAAATTTCAGCCGCATTTTTTGATCTTGGAAAAGGAGCTTTTTCTTCATTTTCAAAATTTGATCTAGAAGATCTGTTGTTTGCTTTATTTTGTGGAGCTGTGGCCATTCCTGAAGAAAACATTTCTTGTGTTTTTGCTCTTAACTGCAGAGTCATTTCAAATAAATCAACAACTCTTTCCGCAATTTTCTCTATGCCATCGTCTGTTAATAATAACCCAAATCGACCTTCTACGGCACTTTCTTCAATAATTTCGCGAATTGCTTGAGAAGTTGCTATTCTAAATATTTGACTCATATATTTTCCTTTGTTTTAATACTGTATTTAAGATATTGTACCCATTTTTACAAATAAATTGGGGACATGCCAATTTTTTAAGTGTGAAATTTCTACCTTAATATTTGAATTTGGAGTTATTATGCCTGAACTTCCTGAAGTACAAAATTTTGCAAATGCATTAAATAAAAGTTATGCAGGACTTAAAATAAAAGAAATTAAATTTCATCGGGAAAATTTGCGTTACCCATTTGAAAAAAAAGAATTGTCAGAAATATTTGCATTAGGAAATAAATTTATTCGATGTTATCGAGAAGGGAAACAACTTGTTTTAGAAACTTCTCAAGGTTCTGTAAATGTTAGTCTAGGTATGAGTGGTTCTTTTAAACCAATTCATTCCTCCAAATTACAAGAAAAACATCAACATGTTTCTTTATTTTTTGAAAATGGAGATGCAGTCGCATATGTAGATCCGAGACGATTTGGTTTTTGGAAAGTTAAAAAAGAAAATGATCCTGTGAATTTTATTTGTGATCCCCTAATTCAGAAAGATTTAGAAGATTTATTTTTAACGGAACAAGTATCTTCTAAAAACTGTTCTATTAAAGATCTTTTAATGGATCAAAAATTAATTGGTGGTATTGGTAATATATATGCACTTGAAGCATTATATTTAGCGAAAATATCTCCTCTAAAATTATGCTCTAAAGTTACAAATAAGGAATGGAAACAACTCTCTTTTGAAATTCCCAAAATTTTACGGAAAGCAATAGAATTAGGGGGATCTAGCGTTGCAACCTATTTATCTTTAAATGGAACAAAAGGAAGTTTTCAAGATTTACATCAAGTTTATGGTAGAACGGGCGAAAATTGCTTAAAAAAAGGGTGCAAAGGCGTTATTCAACGTATTGTTCAAAAAGGCAGAAGTTCTTGGCTTTGTCCTTTTTGTCAAAAAGATTGAAAGGTTTATATGACTAAAAAACCAAATTTAATTGAAAAAAATAATGAAAACGCTACAATTTTTATAAATAATGTTGAAGCACCAGAATTTATTTTAGATATTTTAACATCGCAACTTGTATTAAAATACCCAAGTTTAACAGAAATATTGGTAACAATTTGTTATTCTTTAAATGAATATTGGAATAATAAAACCCAAAAGTTAGTTGCTCAGTATCAAGTCTATCTAGACCACCATAACCGCAGTCGTGAAGTAAAGTTATTTTCTGTATTTCCTGAAACTGGTCCACATTATACAGAGGATACTAAACATTTTGTTCCTTTAAAGCTTGAACATGAAGTTTTAGAAAAGATACCCATAACCGTAAATTTTGATTTTAATTTGTTTCAAAATGAAAAAATGAATTTTTCAAAAAAACAGACAAACAAAGTTAGCATAAACCCAAAAGAATTTTGTATTTTTGAACCCGTTTATATTCCTAAACCTTGGGGCCAAGAAATTTGGTTTACGGGAGTTGAAAAAAGAGGCGTTTCAAAAATAAGTTCATTGTTAAATACAAATGTCTCTATACCACTGCCATGGCTCATTTCCGCTTTGCCAAAAAGACTCTTAGGAGAAAAATTTTCAGATAAAAATTTAACGTTAGTAAAAATTTTAGATCCCTTACCAGTTCCTGTTTTTGGAGATCTTTACTATGAACTTCATACGGAAAAAAATGAAGTTTATGTTGTAACAGAAATTTCCTCCTCTGAAGGAAAAATAAAATTTGGTTCTAATTTAGATAAATTAAAAAAGTTAAATCATGATTCTAATTTGTATAAATCCGAATTACTGAAAGCAATTAAGCAATATGAAGAAATTAGAAAAAAAATTGATATTATTTTAGATGACTTTCGTAAGGACTCAAATATCCCATTAAATGAGCCTCTTACTGCAGATAAATTAAGAGAATGGCTATTGAAAGTTCCTAATGATTTGATTGAAGAAGAAAAGCAAAAACGAGAAATAATGGATTCTTATGCAGGTTATTTAAAATTAAATATTGGGGATGTCATTCGAGTACCGACATTCATTCCTCATGCCTTACAGCATGGGGTTAAAGTTATAGAGTTTCAAACGGCTACGTATGAACGATTCATATTAAGTTTTGCTCAAAAGGTTTTGACTCAAAACCATTGGGATACAGAAAAAGCTTTAGAAATCATGACAATAACCCCACCAGCCAAGACTGAGCTTGAAGTTATAACAAATAATGATTCCTATTGCGAAGAGTGTGTTTGTTCCTTTAAAGAATTTCATTCTTCTAGGCTAAAAATAAAAGCGGACAAAATAATTGAATTTAGCTCAATTGATAATTATCGAATTCTATTTCATGTTGCAGGAAAATTATCTATAAATTCAAATAAAACGATCGATATTGAAGTCGAACAAGGATCTTGTATTTTTATTCCAGCTAAAACAGATTTTGAATTAAAAAGCCAAACGAATTCAACGATATTATTCTGTATACCTCATTTTTTCTGACCCCTCAATTTAATAAATCTCTTAAGATGAAAAAACGTAATCCGATAAAATTTAAGATTTATATTTTATTATTTATTTCAGTTTTTTTAATAAGCTCCAATTTTGGGAGATTTTATGAAGCTTGCTCCTAAAATCATCATACTACTTCTTATTGTTACCTTAGGTGTAATGTCTATTTATAGTTTTTACCAAGTAAGGCGTGCTGAAAAATCTTTTAATGCGGATGCCGAAGCAAATCATGTGCTGCTACTTTCAAATTCTTTAGGTTTTTTGTCAAAATCTCTTTGGGAACTTGATAAAGATATAGCGGCAAGGGGAATGAAACCCTTATTTGAAGCAGAAACAGTAATTAATATTCAAATTTATGATGCGGAAGGAAATTTTTTCTCAGGTTTTCAATATAATTTAAATAAAGAAAATAAAAAAGAACTTGTTGAATATGAAGATAGACATAAAGAAAAAGATTTGCCTGCAAAAGAATTGGTTTTGAAAAAAACAAAATTCGATTTAGTACCTTCTAAAATGGTTTCGCCAATGATAAATCTAACAGATGACAAACATCGTTTAGTTGGATCATTATGGTGGAAAGAAACAGAGATATCGGATCCTAAATTTCTTGGTTTTGTTGTTTTAAACTTTTCTACAGAATATATTGCAAAACGTTTATTAGAACAAAAATTAAGTTTTATTTTATTTACACTTGGTCTTAGTTTATCAATATTGGTTTTAACTTACTCATTCCTTGAAAAACAAGTTATTAATCCAATTAGAAAACTAATGCAAGCCAGCCTTGACATCGCTGATGGTCGATTTACGAGACTTCAATCGAGAACTCGATTTCAAATAGGCTCTGGCGAAGATGAAATCGATAAATTAACAACAAACTTTAATTTCATGGTTGATAAAATTGAGCATAGTTTAAATATGATTCGTGGGCTCTCAGAAGCTTCTCAGGCAATTGTAAAATGCATGAATATTAATGAGTCTATTCAAATTTATGAAAAATATTTAAAAGATTTAATTAGAGTATTAAAAGTAGAGGTTTGGCTAAATGAAGATAATGAAGCCTCAGATGAATCAAAACCCGTAGTTCGTGTTTCTGATCAAAAAAAGATGGAAAATAAAAATGGCATCTCAGAAAAATTACAAACCGATAAAAATTTTATAAATGAAGATAGCAAATTTAGTTTTTCAGATGATTATGTCAATTTTAGTATTCTTGCCGTTCCTTTATTGAATTCAAAAAATAAAAAAATAGGTATTATTGAACTTTATTTTACAAAAGGTTCTGTAGACAATAGTGATGAATCTAGAGGAATTATTAATAGTCTAACAACTTCATTAATAACTGCCATAGAAAACGATTGGTATGTTTTACGTGAAAAAAATAGAGCGAACTTAGAGAGGGATATTGAGTTAGCAAGTGCTGTACAAGATTCCATAATATCAAAATCTTTTCCAGAATCTCGTTTTTATGATTCTTCAACTTTTTTTAAAACTGCGAGTCAATGTGGAGGAGATTGGTTTGGTGTTTATGATGTAGAAGATGGAAAAATTTTAGTACTTTTTGGTGATGTAACAGGTCATGGAACTCCTGCTGCCTTAATAACAGCGGTAACACGTGGATCTGCAGATATGCTTTTACAATTTATCAAATTAGGAAAAGCAGATATTTCAAAAGATTTTCCTTCCCAAGTCTTACAATTTATTAATGAGTGTATTGTTGAAACTGGTAAGCAAACTTATTTAATGACTATGGTAGCCGCCCTAATTGACTTTAAAAATCAAAAAATATTTGCTTCTTCGGCAGGGCATACTCCACCGGCAATAATTACGACTTTACAAGGTAAAAATGAAGTTAAATATATTTATCCATCAACAGGTTCTCGATTAGGGTTTGCCAAAGGGGCATTATACGAGACAAAAGAATTTGAATTTATACCTGGCCAAAAAATAATATTTTATACAGATGGTATTGTTGAAGGAGAATCTCCCAAATTAAAAGAATATGGATTAAAAAACTTTAAAAAATCTATGGAAAGCCATGGTGCACAAGAGCCTGAAGAATTTATTAAAAATATAACAAATGATGCTTACACCTTTTTTTCAGGAGTTCCTCAAAAAGATGATATTGCATTATTGGCAATAAGATTTTTAAATGAAAAAGAAAATAAAAACATCAATCCTAACATCAATAAATCTGATGCAGCATGATTTATATGAAATTATAATATTATTTATTATAAAGATTATTTAATAGAATAAATCTTGTTTACTTAATATCAAAAAAAGGAATAAATGTCTTTTTTTAAGACAAATCACAAAATTCTTAATTTATAAAATTTATAATAACATATTCATTTATAATAACATATTCATTTATAATAAAATCTCTTTTGTTTCATAAATATCTTTATTTTATAAATCGCTATATTTATTGATTTATAAAATGTCTTTTTTTTAGACAATATCAATGAATATTGAGTCGTAATATCTGCTAAGTCATATTAATATCATGTTAATGAGCTTCTCTTATCAATAAAAAGCCTACCTAGCATTGTCTTCAATTTGCTTACCAACATTTGTCATTTTTTCCTACCATAGAAAAAGAAGCTCAATTTTTTATGCATTAACTTTATTTTACAAAATTGATTTTTTAATTAAAAACTATTGCAAAAAAATTGCTAGTATTTATCAATTACAGAATCGTAACATTAAGCTGGACTTCTCCTTACATGAACTGATACAAAAGGATTGAAGGAGCCCATTGTTTTGGGCTTAAAGAATTTTATTATTATAAGGTATTAAAATGCGACCATTTATTACTTTAAAACCCCTTGAACAGCGAATGAAAGGGGAAGGCCTTTACATCGATTCTGTTCCTTTATCAGATATTTTAGATCTGAAGGTGTCTCCAATTTATGTAACAAGCTTAAATTCAATTTCTCAAAGATTAAATTACTATAAGTCAGCACTTCAAAAACACTTTTCTAATAATGAAGTTTTCTATGCCATGAAAGCAAATTTTTCCTTTCCTATATTAGAGGAAATTAAAAATTCGGGTGCTGGAATTGATATTGTTTCTATTGGTGAGTGGCGCGCCGCTTTAAAGGCTGGAATTAAGCCAGAGAAAATTTGTTTTGCTGGAGTTGGCAAAAAAGAGGAGGAATGGAAAGAAGCAATACAAGGAGGATTAGGTTATTTAAGTGTCGAGCATTTATCAGAATTAAATGATATTTTATTTTTTATTTATAAAAACAAAAGCGATGAAATAAAAAGTTTGGTCATTTCTTTAAGATTAAATCCATCAGTAGAAGTAGAAACACACCCACATTTAAAAACAGGAGCATTAAATTCAAAGTTTGGTATATTATTTGAGCATTTTGAAATATGGTTAAATCAAATGAAGTCTCAATTTCAAGATATAGAAGACTATAAAAAGTGGATTCATCCTTTAAAAGGAATTCATGTTCACGTCGGATCTCAATTAATGGAAAACTCCATTTTTCCTTTAATTGCAAATAAAATTCTTGATTGTGCTAAATTTATGTTAAAAAATAACATTATTGTTAAACATATTGATTTTGGTGGTGGGTTAGGGGTTCCTGTTGCAGGTGTTCCTGAAAATGGAAATGACGTAAAATCACATATCGATTTTTTATGTAACACATTTAAAAATGCAACAAAGGATTATAAAGATCTTATCCAAGTGTGGGGTGAGGATTTTAATAAATTATTTGTATGTGTTGAACCAGGTAGAAGTATTGTAGCAAGTTCTACAGTTTTTTTAACTCAAGTTTTATATGAAAAACGAAATTCAAACGAAAATTTATTTTGTTACGTTGATGGAGCTATGAATGATTTTCCAAGACCAAGCTTATATGGTGCCATTCATCATGCCGAAATCGTAAATTTCAATCAAGATGTTAATTTACGAGAAAAATTAAAAAATAATTTTTTAAATTGGAATATTGTTGGGCCCGTTTGCGAGAGTGGAGATTTCTTATCTAAAAATACTCTTCTGCCTGAAGTTCAAAAAGGTGATATTATAGCTTTTTTTGAGGCAGGAGCCTATTGTCGCTCAATGGCAAGTAGGTATAATTTGCGATCCTTACCAAGTGAAGTCTTTGTTAAAGATGGAAAAATTATACATGTAATTCAGGGTTAATTTATTTTAAATAAAATATTCTTTTAAAGAAAGTTGCAAGGATGCAAAACGAGAATTTTAATCGACCTATATCCAATAAAAATATTATTTTAACTAAAGAAGAATATATTGGAAAAGAAATTATAGATATTTTTAATTGGTTTATTCATTCTTTTAAAAGTGAAAATACTCAACAATCATATACAAGAGATTTAGAAGAATTTTTTTTATTTACATTTAAGACATTAAAAATAAAAATTACTTCTTTAAAACAAATAACTGAAAGATTAGTTATTTTATGGAAAGAAAGTTTAAATCATTTTTCAATATCTTCTGTAGCTAGAAAGCTATCATCTTTATCTTCATTTTTAACATATGCCAGAAAAAGGGGATTGTTAGAATATAATATTCTTGAATTAATTAAAAAGCCTAAGATTGATAAAAAAGGCAAAACGAATATTTTAAATCAAGATGAAGTATTAAAACTTTTAGAATTTTCAAAAAAACAATTTCAAATTTCTAAATGTAAAAAAAGTAGAACATATAATGTTTGGCGCTTAAGATATACCGTTATGTACACTCTTTTTACTGTAGGACTAAGAGCGGAAGAGCTTTGTGAATTAAAAATAAATAGTTTAGAAAAAGTGGGGGCAAATTGGCGTTTGCATATGGTAACAAAAGGAAATGTAACTCATTCTCCAATAATTCATCCAAATACGGCTCTCGTTCTTATGGAATACAAAAATGAATTTAGAGCAGATGCAGTAGGTGATGATTACTTTTTTATTCGTTCTCAAATGTCTAAAAATTTAACAAAACTTAGTCGCTCCTCCGTTTTTGACATGATAAAAATTTCTGTGAAAGAGTCACGTGTTTTCAAAGATGTCAGTCCGCATAGTTTTAGAGCCACATTAGCTACCCTTTTGCACAATCAAGGTGTCCCTATTGTTCAAATTCAAGGACTTTTAAACCATAAATTAATTTCTACAACATCAATATATTTGAAAAAATCTAGTGAATTAACAGAATCTGCAACACAAAAAATCGGATTTTTGGAATAATTATTAAATTTTGATAAAAAACTTTAGCTATTCGTGTATTTAGCATAACCTTAACAAGGCGATTGTTGTCAATTTTAAAGACAAAAAACCCTTGAATTGAAAGTTTATATATCCTCACATATACATTTTTATGTAGGGTGTTAAATATTAAGGAATTGCTATGAATTATCTTATAAAATTAAAAAATAATAGTTCTAAGCTCCTTTTCTATGTTTTTTTTATCGCTCAATTTCCTGTTTTAAAAGCTTATTCAACTGAAAATACTTATAAAATATTTTTCTCTGAAAATCACATGTATTTAGAAAAAAATAATTTTTTATTGACTCTTCCTTATAAAATAAAAATAGAAGAAAATTTAAATCATTTTGAAATAATTGAAGGACCGGAAGTATGTAAATCTATATTTTCTATTTCTAATCAAAATCTGCTATTTAAAGATCCTAAAAATAATCTTAAAACATATACAGAATGTAAACTTAAATTATCAAATTCAACAACAAAAAATTCTTCTATATATCATTTTGGTATAAATAAAACATTTAAGTCTTGGTGTGCTTCAAAAGAACAAGCTGGAATTGGAATTAAAAAAACAATTGAAGCTGTTATGAATATGATTCAAGCAAAAGATTGCAAAGACGATTCAATAAGAGAGAGTTTATTTAATGCGAGAATGTTAAATTTAGCAGGTCAAGAATTAAGTGATATTTCGCCTCTTGGCTGTTTAGTTAGTTTAAGAGCTCTATGGTTAGATAATAATGAATTGTCAAATTTGAAACCTCTTTCTTCTTTAAAAAGTTTAATTGTTTTAAGCCTTTCAAACAATCACATTTCAGATATCCAAGTTTTGAGTAATTTTAAAGAACTACAATGGCTCTTTTTAAGTACAAATCAAATAGATAATGTAGATTATTTAACTAATTTAGAAAAAATTAAAGTTTTGTCAATTAAAAATAATAATATAGATAATGCTAAGCCTTTATTTCAGTTTAATCCAAATACATTAATTCTAGCTAATGGAAATCCATTTTTAAAAAATGTTTGTAAGGATTATTCTGATAATAAATTAGGCCTAAAACAAATTAATTGGGTTGAAAAACTCTGTAAATCAGATGCATCTAAGAAAACGATAAAAATGAATCTTTCTTCTCCAATTTAAGGAATGGGAAGCCCTTCTTGTTTCATTATAAATAAGGCATTTGTAGTGGGACATGGCCCTTCTTTAATTAAATAATCAAAAATTAATTTATTATTTTCTACATGCTCTCTAAAATGCATGTTTCTTAATCTGGTATCAGATTGATTCATATCAGCTAAAGCTAAATCGTGAGTTGAAATAATTCCAAATGAATTTTTATTAAATAGGGTCTGAATTATATTTAAACTTCCTATATATCTTTCTTTATTATTTGTGCCTCTAAAAATTTCATCAATTAAAAAAATACCAGGTTCAATTATGTTTTTACTTTCTAGAGAGTCTAAAATAAACTTAAGTCTTTTTACTTCTGCATAAAAATAACTTGTCCCATCTGATAAAGAATCATCAATTCGAATCGCACAAAGTAATCTGCTTGGTTTTACAATAAATCGGGAAGCACACACAGGTGCTCCCATATTTGCTAATAAAACATTTATTCCAAAAGTTCTTAAAAAAGTACTTTTTCCAGCCATATTACTACCTGTTAATAATATAACAGGTGAGGTTTTATTTATTTTAAGAGAATTTGTAATTCTTTTAGATTCAGGAATTAATGGATGACCCATGTCTATAAACTCGATGTAATCTGGACTTGCTAAGTTTCGTTCTTCCTCTGTCAGAAAATGGCTGTGAGAATTTTCTAAATGAAATCTTGCAAAACTGCTTAAAAGATCAAATTCATAAAGCTCTTCTTCCCAAATAGGAAGTTTTTGTTCAATTGATTTTAATTTTAATTGAATTACAAAACAAATAATTGCATCAAAAGGAAAAAAGATATGTAAAGTTATCCAAAAAATAAAATTACCTCTTAATGAAATTAAGTTTATTAAAAAATTTAAAGAGTCTATTTCTTTAATAGATTTTGGCTCTAAAAATGATAAATTTAGGGATTCAACTGATTTTTGACTTTTTGAAAGTGCTTTAATTACTTGTTCAATTTTTTTCGATGATTGAGAAATTTTTTCTGCTTTTTCTGTGACAGGTGTAAATATAAAAACTCCAAATAGTAAAAACATAGAATATAAAAACAAAGGCTGTATAAGGGATTCAACATTTGGATTTTGAATAAAATTTGTAAGAGTAGGAAGTAAAATAAAAATCCAAGCTAAAAAATTAACGAAAGAATATAAATTACGCATATGGAAGTGAAATTTATTATCAGAAATATTTTGTTTTGGATTTGTTTCGTTTTCATTGCTAGTATTATTTTTTTCTTTATTTTTTTCATTTTCTTTATAAAATTTTTGTAAAAAATTCTCGTCTAATCTTAAGGATTCAAAACGTCTTAATAAAATACTTTGTTTACTTAATAAATTGGATTTTATTGATCTTTCTTTTGATGATTTATTGTCGCAAGGTGTAATTCCTGCTTCCATAAAAAGTTTAAATAATTTACTTGATCCCATTTTTGTTGAACATGTATTAAATAATAAAAATAATTGTGAGTGGATGTCTAAATCTGTTGAATAAATATGTCCTTTGGGAACATGAATGCATTCTTTATGCCATGGCGGAATTTCGTTTTCTATTTTTTCAAAGTTTCTTTCCATTCTTAAAATAGATAATTGATAGCTTAAACTTATGGCTTTCCATTTTTTTTGTTTCATTTGGATCATATTGTGAATCCATGAAGTTATTAAGCAATAGATTAAAAATAAAACAATGAATAAAAAATTGGTAGAAGTGGATTGATTTTTAAATAAACTGACAACAACAGCTAAAAAAGTAATAATACTAATGAGTCTAAATAAAGCAAACACATTATCTAAACTTTTTAATTTTTTATCATAATTTTCAGATTTTTTTCTTGCATTTTCAAATTTCAGATTTTTTTGATCTCTATTTTTTGAGTCCATTAATTTTGAATGATCTTCCATTATAGCTTCTCACATAATAGTAAATTGCGTGTTCTACACTTTAAAAAAAACTATCATAATTATTCTAATTATGACAAGACAACCGTTTTATGTAACATTTGTTTAAAAATTAGACAATATTTCAAGATGTGTTTACTTTTTTATCGCCTTAAAAGGTAACATTTGTTTCGTTGTTTATAATATCAGCTAGTTGTGTGTGGCATGGGTCTTGCTACATAGAAAATATGCTTATAAATTAAGCTATTTTCTAAATTGGTTAAATTATTCAATAGTTTAACTATGATTGAGAGGTTTGAATGAAGTTATTAATAGCAATTTTATCCCTGTTTGCGAGTTTTCATGTTTTTGCAGGTGAACAAACAAAAAGAGTGAAATCTAGTAATAAGCGCTCCATGACAAAAGAACAAGTGGCCTATACTCTGGAAAGAGCTGGATTCCCGAGAGAGATTGTTCCTGTTGTAACTTGTTTGGCAGAAAAAGAGTCAAATTTTAATCCAAATGCGGTAAATCGTCATAATACAAATAACACTAAAGATCACGGTTTGTTACAGATTAACGATATTTGGATGAAAGATTGTAATTTAAATGAAAGCGACTTGTCGAATCCTTTAAAAAATGCAAGATGTGCACTTAAAGTTTATAAAAAACAAGGCCTTACTGCTTGGGTAACGTATAATAAATTTAAAAGATCTTGTCTTGCTTATGAAATTCCAAATTACAATACTAAAACTTTAGCTGAAGTTATTATCAAAAATAACCAGTTAATGTAACTAGAGATATATATAATCCTTTTTAATGCTATTATCCATAAAATAGAGTAATATAAAAAAGAGCAATTGTTTTGTTATATTATTTTTGGGTATGAGGGGTTAAAAATGAAAAAAAATATATTTTCTACTCTAGCTTCAATTTTAAGTTTTATTGCACTTGTTATTGGCCTTATTAAGCTTATTCCACTGTTTAATAAGGCTGGAATTCCTGATCAAGCTTGGATTGCGTTTATAGCAACTGCTTTTCCTCTTATGATATTTATTTATGCTATTGCTGGAACAGATGAAAATGCAAAATCTGTTGCCCCTAATGCTTATGGACTTGTTCTAACTGTACCTAGTATTATTGCTTCTTTATATCTTGGGTCTTGGGTAGCGGCTATTTGCATGACTTTAGTACTCATATTTATTATTCGTCAATTATTTCAAGATATGAATGAAGAAGAAAATCATCATTAAATAAAAATGAGATTTTTTATGTAGATAATTCTTTCCTATTTATATATTTCTAAATATAGATAAAAACTTCCTAGTTAACAAGATAAAAAAAAAGACGATTGCACTTCTAGTTCTAATGTTGTTCATAAAATGCCAAAAAGAGAGTATTTTTTATGAAAATGTTTCTTCCAGAAGAATTTAAACTGCCTGCAATGCCACAGGTTGCAAGAGAATGTTTAGTTTATCTCTACAATCCAAATGCGGATACAGGTGTACTCGCAAAATCTTTGTCCCGTGATATTGCGATTTCAGCTAGTATTTTAAAACTAGCAAATTCAAGTTTGTTCCTTTTAGGAAAAGGTTCTCCAACAAGTGATTTAAAAAAAGCAATATTTAGAATTGGGCATGATAATTTAAGACAGATTATGGTTTTGCATGCATTAGATAGTACCTTTGTTTTTAAAGATTCATTAACATTTGAATTTAATAGCTTCATTAGGCACTGTTCCTTTGTCAGTTTACTTTGTACAAATTTTGCAAAAAAAATAGCTCCCGATTTTGTCTCTGAAGTGCAAATGGCAGGATTAATGCATGATGTTGGACTCGCAATTACGGCAAGTTTATTTAATGAAAACTTTACCCAAATGGCAAAGCATACACTTGAAAATAAAGTAGATTTTGCAACAACTGAAAATCAACTTGGTTTAGAGCCACACAGTAAATTAGCGTTTAGAGCATTGGACACTTGGGAAATTCCTGAAAAAGTGAAAATATTAATTTCATATCATGATACTAAAAATATGGAATTAAGAAAAGATCTTGGAAATGAAATGAATAAACTCATAGATATTTTAGTTTTGTCAGATACTCTTGCTCATAGTTATGGGTTTGGCTTTAAGGATTACAAAAGAGATACCAAAATTGAACTATCAATGTTAAAGCGAATGGAATTGTCAGCCGATGCAGTTAAAGAAGTTGTTAAAAACTCATTAGAAACAGAATCTGCTATTCAGCCGTCCTAATAAAAGGAAAAATGTCATGGCTATTGATAATTTTAACCCAGAAGACAGAGAAAAAATCTATGCTATGGCTGAAAATGTAACTGGCAATTGCCAGCAAGGAAGTTATAGAAGAGAAATCATTATTTCTAATGTTTTAAGAAGGGTTCAGGTAAAAAAATCGGAAAGTTTAGATCAATATTTGCAGTCTGCAATTGCAAATGATCAAGAGTTTGCACAATTATTAAGTGCTTTTACCATTCATACTACGGAATGGTTTCGTGAAATGCCACATTATAAAAAATTTGAGGCACTTTTAACAGATAAATTTAAAGGAACAAAAAAATTTAGAATGCATTCTGGGGGCTGTTCAACAGGTGAAGAAGTTTATTCATTTGGCCTCATGTTAGAAGCTTTTAGAAATGCGAATCCTGGTTTTGATTATGAGTATAAAGCTTTTGATATTGATCCTGTGTCTGTTGAAATGGCTAAAAAAGCATTATATCCAATGAAAGATTTAGCTAAAATTGCTCCAAATTATCAAAATTTTGTTAAAAAAATAGATAAAGAAGATTCTTTTTCACCTGATCCTAATATAAAAGCGAGATGTACTTTTTTTACAGATAATCTTGTAAAGTTACAAAATATGCAACCTTGTTACGAAGTGATAGTATGCAGAAATGTTTTAATTTATTTCACCCCAGAAAAAGTTAAAGAAATTATTGGAAAACTTGTAATGCGTTTAGTGAAAGGCGGGGTTTTAGTAATTGGTCATAGCGATAGTCTAGATCCAAAAGCTTTTAATCTAAAGACATTAGGAAATTCAATGTACGAGAAGTTATGAATCTTTATTTTTCCAATCATGATTTGTAATTAATCTGGCTCCTCTCCCAAAAGTAACATATGACCACATCCATTGGCATAAAACGAAAAATTTGTTTCTAAATCCAATTAAATATAATATATGAACAAATAACCAAGCTAGCCATGCAATTTTTCCAGTCATTTTTATACCAGAATATTCAGAAATAGCTCTGCCTCTCCCAATTGTTGCCATAATCCCTTTATCAAAATAATGGTAGGGAATTAAATTTTTTCCAGAAACAATTCGAATTATATTTTTAGCAGTATGAATTCCTTGTTGAATTGCAACGGGAGCTAATCCTGGTAAAGGAATATTATTTTCATTTTTGCAATGGGATTGATCACCAAGTACAAATACATTTGCATGGTTTTTTAAATTTAAATTTGATTCAATATAGACCCTTCCTACAGGATCAAGCTCTGTTCCTAACAGTTTGCCTGTTTCAGAAGGTTTTACTCCTGCAGCCCAAATTACTGTTTTTGAGGGAATAAATTCTTCTCCAATCCAAACACCTTCATTTGTAATATTATTCACTCGTGTATTAATTTTTACTATTGCTCCAATATTTTTTAAATCTTTTAATGCTTGTTGCGAAAGTTTTTCAGAAAAAGCGGATAAAATTCTATTTCCTGCTTCAATTAAAACAATTTTAGTATTTTTAGGATCAATATTTTTAAATTCTTTATTTAAAGTATAATGCGCAATTTCGCATAATGACCCAGTAATTTCAACTCCTGTAGGACCCCCGCCAACGACAACAAAAGTAAGGTAACTTTTTACTTTATTTTGATCTATTTCTTGCTCTGCAAGTTCAAATGCAGTTAAAACTCTTCGCCTAATTTCAGTTGCTTGTTCAATTGTTTTCATTCCAGGAGCAAAATTTTCCCACTCATTTTTTCCAAAATAACTGTGAGTAGCTCCACAAGCAAGTATAAGGTAATCATAATTATATTTTTTAAAATCTGTTTCCACAGTCTGATCAGATAAGCTAATATTTGTTACTTTGCCAAGTACAATATCAATATTTTTATATTTTGATAATATAGATCGAATTGGTGAAGCGATTTCGGCAGGGCTTAAACCAGCCATTGCAACTTGATATAATAAAGGCTGAAAAAGATGGTAATTTTTTTTGTCTAAAATTGTAACATGAATTCCTTTTGCGTTTCCAAGTTTTTTTGCGGCATTTATTCCTGCAAATCCAGCTCCAACAATGACGACATGAATTGAAGTTATGTGATTGTTCATTTAACTACCCCATAAATTAAAGGTACAGCTAGTATGTTAACCATTTTATATAACAAGTTGCAATTTTATAAAATTTATAATAGCCAAATAAAGTCATATTGATTTTAAGAGGGGAAAATGGAAAGAAAAAAGGAAGTTGGAATTTTTGAAGTAATTTGTGGATGTATGTTTAGTGGAAAAACAGAAGAACTGATTCGAGTATTAAAGCGATCTTTTATTGCAAAACAAAAAATACTTGTTTTTAAACATTCCTCAGATATTCGCTATTCGCAAGAAGAATTATGCAGTCATAATGGATTAAAAATTTCTTCTATTTTAATTTCAAATTCAAAAGATATATTTTTACATGATCTCTCAGATATTAATGTAATTGGTATCGACGAAATTCAATTTTTTTCTGATGCCATATGCGAAGATATAGAAGAATTATTAGAACGTGGTATTCGTGTTGTCGTTGCAGGTCTTGATTTAGACTATAAAAAGAGACCTTTTGGTTGTATGTCAAAGTTATTAGCTATGGCTAATAAGGTAACAAAATTAACAGCAATTTGTACTAAATGTGGCCATGATGCTTATTATAGCCAACGTCTTGTTCACGATAATGAGGTTGTTTTTGTCGGAGCTTCTGAAAGTTATGAACCAAGATGCCGTTTGCATCATATGGCTCACTGATTTAAATTAATTTTTTTATTCATTTCTTTGTAATAAAAATAATTCAATTAAATCGATACTCTGTTGTTTATTTAACCTTGGATCACAAAATGATTGAAAATTTTCTGATAGATTATTTTCATTTAATTTATTTTTATAACCACCTATACATTCCGTAACATTTTTATAAGTCAATTCTAAATGAATACCTGATAAATAGGAACCTAATTTATTATGAATTTTATGAGTATGAATAAGTTCATTTATGATATCATCAAAATTTCTTGTTTTAAATCCATTATTTGTTTTATATGAATTTCCGTGCATGGGATCACAGCTCCAAGAAAAGCGAAGACCTGATTGATTTAAATAATCAATCAGGTTTTCAAGATTTAAATCATTTTTTTTATTTCCAAAACGTGTAATTAAATTTATTTTTCCAGAAATATTTTGAGGGTTTAATAATTTTAGAAGTGAAACCATTTCTTTGTAATTTGCATTTGGTCCTAATTTTATTCCAACAGGATTCGATATCCCTCTTAAGTATTCAACATGAGCACTTTTTAGTTCTCTTGTTCTTTCTCCAAGCCATAAAGTATGAGCTGAGAAATTATACCATTTATCAGAATAAATGGATTTATGAGTAAGATTTGTTTCATAATTTAGTAAAAGTGCTTCATGCGAAATAAAAAAAGTATGATTCGTAATTTCTTTAATCCAATCATAAGTTTTTTTAGAGCTTTCATATGCTTTTAAAAGTCTTAAAGGATCAGGTTGTCGTTGTATTTCATTAAAATCAATTCCATTTATAATATCTCCACGAAATGCAGGAAGAGAATAATGGTTTAAAGTTTCAAAAGGTTCTGATCTTGGTTTTGCATATTGACCCGCTATTCTTCCAACAACAATGACTTTTTTTTGAATAGAATCTTCAAGATTTTTTGCTAAATTTAAAATATGTTCTACTCTTAGTTTAACATCTTTAAAGGAGCAGCTATCAAAAGTTTCTGCACAATCACCTGCTTGTAAAATAAAAATATTTCCTTTTTCAGCTTCTGAATAAAAATATTTTAACTGATCAATTTCATTTTCAGTGACAATTTTATTTGCACTTTTTAATTTTGATAATGTGTTTAAAAGTAATGTGTAATCCGAATAGTTTGGTTGTTGTAATAAAAGAAAGTCTTTCCAACTTTTAATATGCCAGTTTTCAAACAAATAAGGTTTCATATTGTCGGATTTCATGAATTCCCTTTAAAAATAGACCTAGAACAATTCAATTTAAACAATGATATTTAAACTTGCACAGACAATAAGGATAACCCCTAAAGCTAAACGATACCAGGCAAAAATAAGTGTTGATCTTTGTTCTAAATATTTCATAAGACCAAAAACAGCTAAAAAAGCAGCAACAGAAGCAGTAGCAATACCGACAAAAAGAACGCTCCAACCATGTGATGTGAGCCCTGCATTGTGCATTTCATGAATTTGTTTTAAACCAGCGGCAACAATGACAGGGACTCCTAAAATAAAAGAAAAAGCAGCAGCAGTTTCTCTTTTCAGGCCTAAGAAAAGTCCTGCTGAAATTGTTGCTCCAGAGCGAGATACTCCTGGAATGAGAGCTGCAACTTGGGAAAGTCCCACAATTAAACAATCTTTAAAAGTTAATTTGCTAAAATCACGTTCATGTTTACATACTTTTTCAGCAATAATAAAAAGTCCACCCATTACAATACAGGCGACTCCTATGACATATAATGATCTTAATGGTGAATTGGGTGCATTTAATACGGATTTTAGCATAAGTCCCATAATTCCAACAGGAATTGTACCGATAATAATTCCAATTCCTAACCTGAATTCAGTAGATGAAAAATCACGTGTTTTGATACTTTTTAATGTTCCAATAAATATATTATAAATTTCTTTTCTAAAATAAATCATAACTGCAAAAAAGCTTGCTAATTGCACTGCTCCTGTAAAAGGAGTTCCCGGATCATTCCATCCTAAAAAAGAAGGAACAATTCTCAAATGAGCTGTGCTACTTATTGGTAATAATTCTGTTATTCCTTGAACGATACCAAGAATAATAATTTTGAAATAACCTAAATCGACAAATCCACAGTCAATCAGCTGCCCATGAACTGGGACAGGGCAAGCAACAGTCATAGCATTTCCCCCAAAGAAAAAGTTGCACATTGGAAATAGATACCATATCGTTCCCTGAAGGCCACGGAGTGGCAAGAATATTTTAAAAAGAGCCCGTCTTTTAAACTAAATTATTGACGGGTTCTTTTTTGTGTTAATTTATAAAATGATAAAATTAGGAGTTAAAAATGAGCGAATTACAACGCACCTTATTAGGTGAAATCCGCGAAAAGTTTGAACCTATTCGGAGGTATCTTTGACACTCCGTTAAAGCGAAAAAGAATTTTGGAAATTGAATCCGAAATCAATAGTGATCCTAATTTTTGGAATGATAGAAGAAAATCCTCTACAATTCTTAAAGAAAAGAAAAATATTGAAGATGGCATTACTTCTTGCGAATCTCTTGTGAAAAAATTTGAAGACACCTTAGTTGCTATTGAATTTGGCGAAGAAGGAGATGATCAATCCAATAAAGAAGCAGAACAAACCATTCAAGAGTTATCTAATGAAGTTGGAAATCTTGAAACCAAACGTTTGTTATCAGGAGAAACCGATAGAAATAGTGCTATTTTAACAATAAATGCAGGAGCAGGTGGAACAGAAGCATGTGACTGGGCTCAAATGATCACACGAATGATGCTTCGTTTTTGTGATCGAAAAGGATTTAAAGCTGAAGTTGTTGATGAGCTAGAAGGTGATGGAGCGGGATTAAAAAATGCTACAATTACGATTGATGGTGAGTTTGCTTATGGCTTGTTAAAATCGGAAAATGGAGTGCATCGTCTTGTTCGCATTTCTCCATTTGATTCCAATGCCCGCAGACACACTTCCTTTTGTTCTGTCTTTGTGAGCCCTGTAATTGATGATGATATTCAAATTGATATAAAAGATAGCGAATTAAAGATTGATACTTATCGCGCTGGTGGAGCAGGTGGGCAGCATGTAAATAGAACGGATTCCGCTGTTCGTATGACCCACTTACCAACAGGTATTGTTGTTCAAAGCCAGCAACAACGCAGTCAAATTCAAAATCGTGAAACATGTATCAAATTATTAAAAGCAAAACTTTATGAGCTTGAAATTAACAAAAGACAAGCAGAATCTAAAGCAATAGAAGATTCTAAAATGGATAATGCTTTTGGTTCTCAAATTCGATCCTATGTTTTACATCCTTATAAACTTGTTAAAGATGTTAGAACTCTTGCACAAAGTAGCGATCCAAACGTAGTTCTGGATGGTGATATTGAAGATTTTTGTTTAGAGTATTTAAGACAAATTGCTGCTGGACAATTTAAAGGTAAGGGTGGTACTAGCGACGATCTTGATTAATTAATAAATAAATACTTTCAAATATAAACATGAGGAATAAAAATGAATCTTCAAAATGAATTGCTTTCTGTTATTAAAGACGTTCCTGATTTTCCAAAAAAAGGAGTTATATTTAAAGATATAAATCCATTATTTAAAGATCCTCAATTAATGAAAAAAGTAACAGCACATATGGCGGAATTTGCTAAATTAACAAATATACAACATATTGTGGGTATAGAAAGTCGTGGATTCTTTTTTGGTATGCCTTTGGCACTCGAATTAAATTTACCTTTTATTGCAGCTAGAAAAAAAGGGAAATTACCAGGAGAAGTCGTATCTGAATCTTATGCTCTTGAATACGGGACAGATAGTATTGAAATTCAAAAAAATTCTCTATTAAAAGGCGAACGTTACTTAATAGTAGACGATATTATTGCTACTGGTGGGACTGCAAATGCAGCTGCTAAAATTATTCAAAATAGTGGTGCAATCGTTTCTGGTTTTACTTTTTTAATTGAACTTACATTTTTAAATGGATGCGAAACTTTATTAAAGACAACTCCACATGTTCAAATTCAAAGTCTTATAAAAGTTTAATTTATATTATATAATTTAAGTATTTTATTTTTATATTCATCTAATTTAATTATATCAATAATTTCAAATCTATCTTCTTTTTTAGTTTTTCAATTTCAGAAATGTAGATGATTAAAGCTACCATAACCATTGTATATGGTAATAAATCTATTTTAATTTAAATTTTGAGAAAAATTAAATATTAAGAGATTTATTTAGGAAAAACAACAAAATTTACATTTCAAACTATAACTTAATTTATCTAAATTCTATTAAACTATTCTGAAAATATTAATGATGATGATAGTTTTTTAATATGGTTTTTATTTTGTTTGTTTAAGTTAAATATTGAAAATCAAAAATGTATCCAAAATTTATAATCAAAAAATTAAATATAATAATTTTATAATTATAATGAGACTAATTATCATTACCAATGTCAAAAATACGACAATAATGATAATATTAAGTCTAAAATAACCGCTAAATAAGCTTGATATAGAAGACCATTTTGTGAAATATTTTTTATGGATAAGTGCTTTTTCGTTTCTTTTAAAAATGAGCACATGGAGTGATGAATGACATTGGAAAAGTTTCGATACGATGATGATATAGTCAAAAAGTTTATAGCAGCTACAATGATATGGGCAATTGTAGGCATGCTGGTTGGAGTTATAATAGCTATCCAATTATTCTATAGGCCTTTTAATTTTGACCTTCCCTGGTTAACGTTTGGCCGATTAAGGCCATTGCATACCAATGCTGTTATTTTTGCATTTTGTTTAAATGGAGTTTTTGCGGGTATTTATCATTCTTCGCAGCGCTTGCTTAAAACAAGAATGTACAGTGATTTATTATCCCGTATTCATTTTTGGGGTTGGCAGTTTATTATCGTTTTAGCAGCTGTTACTTTGCCTCTAGGGCTTTCTACATCTAAAGAATACGCAGAATTAGAATGGCCCATTGCTATTCTCATAGCACTTATATGGGTCATTTTTGCAATAAACTATTTTATGACGATCGCGGTTCGAAGAGAAAAAATATTATATGTTTCTATTTGGTTTTATATTGCAACGATTATTTCTGTAGCACTTTTACATATTGTAAATCATATTTCATTACCTGTTTCGTTTATAAAAAGTTATAGCGTTTTTTCAGGTGTTCGTGATGCATTGGTACAGTGGTGGTATGGACATAACGCGGTTGCCTTTGTTTTAACAACTCCGTTTTTAGGATTAGGTTATTATTATGTACCTAAACTTGTAAATAGGCCAATTTACTCCTATCGATTATCTATTATCCATTTTTGGTCACTTATCTTTATTTATATGTGGGCTGGGCCCCACCATCTTCAATACACTGCTTTACCAGAATGGATACAATCCCTTGGTGTTGTCTTTTCTATTATGCTCATTGCTCCTTCTTGGGGTGGAGCCATTAACTTTATTTTAACGATTAAATCGGCGTGGGGCGAAGTTAAAAGTAATCCCTCTACAAAGTTTCTTCTTGCTGGGGCTATTTTTTATTTATGTGCAACTTTAGAAGGTCCTATTTTATCTTTTAAAAGTATAAATAGGGTATTGCATTATACCGATTGGATTATTGGTCATGTTCATGTTGGTGCTCTAGGGTGGAATGGTTATATTTTATTTGCAATGTTATATTGGCTTGTTCCAAACCTTTATAAGACTGAATTATATAGTAAAAAATTAGCAAATTTTCATTTTTGGATTTCTTTAATTGGCATATTAGTTTATGTTATTCCAATGTATATTGCTGGATTAATGTTAGGGCTAATGCGTGAAAGTGTAACTGATGGCGTACTTACTTATCCTAATTTCATGGAAATGATGGATAAATTTATTCCTTATTACTTTTTCAGAGCAATAGGTGGTACTTTATATTTACTTGGTACAATTGTAGGTGCCTTTGTTATATATAAGACAATTAAAATTGCAGGTAAAGTACCAGATACTTTAGCAGAAGCTCATTCATTTTCTAAAATAGAACATAATAAAACTTCATTTGGATCTGTTCAAAAAGCAGCAGAAAATCTTGGCCTTGTTTTGGGAATGTTAACGCTTGTAGCAGTTTCTATTGGTGGTATTGTTCAAATTTTACCAATATTAATTAATCATTCTACGGAAGAAAAAATTGCAACATTAAAACCCTATACTCCATTAGAAATAGAAGGCCGTGATATTTACATACGTGAAGGATGTAATAACTGTCACTCACAAATGATCCGTACATTTAAAGAAGAAGAAATGCGTTATGGACCTTATTCAAGAGCAGGTGAATTTGAATATGATTTCCCACATCTTTGGGGTTCAAAAACAACAGGGCCTGATCTTCAAAAACTTGGCAAAAAGTATGGAGACATTTGGCATTATAAACATATGGAAGATCCTTTAAGTATGACGCCAAAAAGTACAATGCCTAAATATGATTGGTTGCTTAGAGATAAATTAGATACTTCATATACCAGCGATAAAATTAAAGTCATGGCAAAACTAGGAGTTCCTTATACCAATGAGGATATAGAAAATGCCAATGAAAATTTAAGGAAACAAGCTGAAAAAATAGCGAGTGGTATTCAAGAGCAAGGTGTTAATGTTGACAAATCTTCTGAAATAATTGCTCTCATTTCATACTTACAAAGATTAGGTATTGATGGCCGTGAAGCTGTTGAATCTCAAAAAAAGAATGATGGAGAAAAGAAATGATACGTGAATTAGCTTCCGAGCATGCAGATGTTGTCATAGCTGGTTCTGTATTTGTTGTTACTTTTATAATGTTTATTTTCTGGCTGGTATGGAGTAATATTATAAGTAAAAATTATATAAAACATTGTGAGGAAATGACTAAAAATGACGAATGAAAAAGATGATAAAGACAAAAAGAAATCACCTAAACTTCTTGACCATGAGTTCGATGGAATAAAAGAATTAGATAATCCAGTACCAATGTGGTTTCAGTTTATTTTTTATGGAACAATTCTTTTTGGTGCTTTATATATGCTTTATTATCATATTTATAAAGGCGGTCATACGCTAAAAAATGAATATTTAGCTTCTGTTGGTCAGACTCCTTCACAAAATGGAGGGAGCGGAGAATTTGATTACAGTCAAAATTTAACAAATAAAAATATGATTGAAAGTGGCAAACAAGTTTATGATGCAAATTGTGCATCCTGTCATGGGTTAAAAGGTCAAGGAGGAGTTGGCCCTAACTTAACAGATGATTATTGGATTGTAGATAATACCTATAAAGGCGTTGAAAATGCAATTCAAATTGGAGTTCCTGAAAAAGGGATGCCTGGTTGGAAAACAATTTTAGGTGATAAAAAGATTCAAGCGCTTGTTGTTTATATCGCATCCTTGCAAGGTACAAATCCCCCGGACGCAAAAAAACCGGAAGGAAAACCGGGTAAGTTACATTAATGGCAATCTATTTTATTTATGTCTTGGTTGATTTTTTCCGTGTTAGATGAAGATAAATTATGAAATACTCCACCACGTAAAAGAGCTAATCCAGCTACAATTAAAAGCAAAATAATGGAAATATATTTAGTTAAGTTAGCGCTTTTACTTGAAAGAAAATTGAAGATTCCTTTACTTCCAATTAAAATAGGTGAAGTAGATATCGCAAATACAAGCATTCCAATTCCACCTAAAATAGGACTTGCAAATGATGCACACATTATTACTGCGCTATATAAAAAACCACAAGGTAAAATAGCTGTCAAAATACCAAGTGTTGCAGAGTGCGATAATGGAGAATATCGCTTTATTTTATTCATTAAATTATTTATATTTGTTGAATTGCCAATATTATTTTTTTTAATTAAAAAAACAATTTGTAATACAGAAATGATAGCTACAATAATTGCTAATTTTTTGGCTGATAGGTTTAAAAAATCTTTAAATATAAATAAACCAAATAATCCTGATAAAACTCCGATAAATAAATACGCTAGTGCTCTGCTAAAAAAATATTGCCAAGTTTTTTTTTGGCAAGAAATAACCATGGGAGAGCACATGCCAAAGCAATGTAGCGAACCAGTAAATCCGTATGCTGCTATTGATAATATAGGAACAAAAATGTTTAAAAAACTATCCATAAATAAAAACTCCAATCAAAAAGATACCTCAATTTTAATATCACAAAATAGTCTTTCAAATAAAGTATCTCATGAATTTAATTTGGAAGATATATGTCTTCATTGTAAAAAAAAGTTTACTAAAAATAAAGATACAGAATTATTTTGCTGCAATGGATGTGCCAATGTCTATCAATTTTTAATTTCCAATGATTTAAGTAAATATTATGAAATAATGAACAAAGTAGGGGAAAAGCCTTCAACTGCGGAAGATTTTTCAGAATCACATTACGCCATTTTTAAAAATGATAAATTAAATACTATTTTTAAATTTAGAAATAATTTATGGGGATTTTTTATTCCTGAAATAAAATGTGCGGCTTGTATTTGGCTAATAGAAAAATCTATACAGAAAAATCCAAATATTAATGATATTAATATAAATATATTAGATAAAGTTGTTACATTTTCTTTCATTGAAAATAATGCTGAATCTTTAGAAAAAGTTGCAAGAGCATTAATTAAAATAGGTTATAATCCTTTACCTCTTCCTTTTTTATCTTCTAAAGAGTTTAGAACTTCTTATGAAAAAGAAAGAATTAAAGATATTGGTATCTCAGGTTTTGCATTTGGAAATGTAATGATCTTTGCAGCTAGTTCTTATTTTGGTAAATATTTTGGAATAAATCCTGAAATTAATCATGTTTTTATTATATTAAGTATGATTATATCTATTCCTGCAACAATTTATGCAGGAAGAAGTTTTTTTATAAATTCTTATAATGCTTTCATAAATAAAAAAATACATATAGATTCAACAATTTCATTTGCTTTGATTATCTCTTTAGTTATTAGTATTTATGAAGCATATATGAATAGTGGTAAAGTTTATTTTGATAGTATAACGGGTCTCGTATTTTTACTTTTAGTTGGTAGATACTTTCATGAAAAATCAATTCATAAAGCAAAAGAACTTGGTGAGACAATTAAAAATATTTTACCAATTGAAGCTTTTTCTATTAATAAAGGTGATAAAATACATGTTCCAATTGGAAAATCATTTTTAGCCGATGGTTATATTATTGAAGGGGAAACAGAAGTAAATGAAGCTTCTCTTACGGGTGAAGAATATCCTGTATTAAAGAAAAAGTCGGATTATGTTTTAGCTGGGTCTCAAAATCTTTTAAATCCAGTTACAATTATAGCTGAAAAAACAGGAAGCGAAACTTGGGTTTCTTCTCTTGAAAATTTAATCCTAATTGCAAAATCCAAAAAATCTAAAGTTGAAACACAAATAGAAAAAATACTTCCTAATTTTACACTTTTAATTGTAGCTATTTCTTTATTATCTTTTATATTTTGGTCATTTATTTCGATACAAAAAGCATTAGATATTTTTGTTTCTATTTTGATTATTTCATGCCCTTGTGCTTTAGCATTAGCTACCCCATTGTTAATGTCTTCGGCGCTTAAAAATTTGTGGGAAAAAGGGGTTATTGTAAAAAACCAAAATTCAATTGAAACAATTCCATTAATTGATTCCATTTTATTTGATAAAACAGGAACGTTAACAAGTGGAAATTTATCGGTACTTAGTTATGAAATTTTAAATACACAAATTGATATAAAAAATAAAGATGAAATTTTATCTTGTTTTTCTTCTCTATCAAATTTCTCTTTACATTTAGTTTCAAAAGCAATTTCTAAAAAATTTAATAATTACTCATATAAGTTTAATTTTATTGATATTAAAGAGCATGCTGGAAAAGGGATAGAGGGTTATTTAATAGATTCTAATATTCATGTCAAAATAGGAAATTCTGATTTTATAGGTATTGATAATGAAGAATCAGAAATGAATTACTCTGTTTATGCCAAATATGATAATGTTTATTTTAAATTTATTTTAACGGATAAAATCCAAGTTGGAGCAGAGAATTTAATATTATTTTTAAAAGAAAAAAATATTGATACATACCTTCTTTCAGGAGATAAACAAGCTTCTGTTAAGAGCATTGCTAATAAATTAGGGATCAATTTAAATTTCGTTTTTTCATCATTATTGCCCAAAAATAAATTAGAATTTCTTGAAAAATTACAAACGAATGGAAAAAAAGTGATGGCTGTTGGGGATGGTGTTAATGATGCTGCTATGCTTGCTAAAGCTCATGTCAGTATAGCTTCTCATGGTGGAACAGATATTGCTCTTCATTCGGCTGATATTTTTTTAAGAAAATCGGATTTAAATTTAATAAAATCAACTTTTTATTATTGTAATTATATTAAAAAAACTTTAAAAATTTTAATTTCTGTCAGTCTTATATATAACATAGTAGCAATCTTATTTGCTTGTTTGGGATATGTGGATCCCTTATTTGCAGCTATTTTTATGCCAATATCGTCTTTAACTGTTTATTTGATCGTTTATTTTAGGCAAGGAAAAAAAGTATGGGAGTAATTATATATTTAGCAATTTTTATGGTTTTTATAGGAGCTTTTTTTCTTTGTATTTTTTTATTTGCTGTCAAAAATGGACAATTTGAAGACCTTGAAACTCCTGCCCATAAAATTCTTTTAGATGATAGTGTTGAAAATAATATTGAAAAAAATAAAGAAGAAATAAAATAATAAAGATATTTTTAAATTAGTTATAAAATATTTAAGAATATCTAATATATTTGGAAATTTAGTTTATCTACTATTTAGTAAAATGAATTCGGAATTATTATTGACAATAAAGATTACTTCTATTAAGTAAAACTTCTTCTTTTAAAGAAAGTTGCAATTATCATTGCAACTTTCTTTTTTGAATTTTATAGAGGTTAATTAAAAAAAATGAAAATATCATTGTTCCCTTTTTGTTTGTCGTTTATTATTTTTTTTTCATGCAGCAGAATGCAAGATAATAATATAGATAAAGACAATAAATATAATTATATTTTCGATGAATTATCATCAAATAGAATATCAAATGGTAGTCAAAATTTTTCTAATATTTTAGGGGCTAATTCTACTGTTCTTATTTTTTTAGAAAACAGTTTTTGTTCAGGAACAGTAGTCTCTTCTCATTATGTTATTACAGCTGCGCATTGTGTTTATAATCTTGATACTAAATTAACAAAATCTCCTTCAAAAGTAGAAATTATAATTGGGCAAAAAATTACTGATTTATTAAATATACAATATCTTAGGGTTAAAAATATTTATGTTAATGAAATTTATCAAGATCCTTCATTAAAATATACCTCATTAGGTGACATTGCATTAATTGAGACAGAGGACAATTTAGTTTATAAATATTCTCTCACTCCAGCAAAAATTATGCTTGGAAAACCAAGCATTACAGAAAAAATCCTTTCTATTGGCTATGGTTTAACTGGTAAAAATGAAGAAAAAACAGGTGGTTTTAAAAGATGGGCTCTTTCAAGTGTGGGTTCTTTAAATTTATATATGAGTTCAGATGATAAAAGAATGATAGATGAAAAATATACTAATGCTTCTAATAATCAATATGTTAGTAAAAAATACGACTCAAATGATGTGCAGGATACTTTTTTAGTTACCCATAAAAAGTTGCAGAGTGAAGGACAAATCTGTTTCGGGGATTCTGGAGGACCTCAATTTGTGATTCGGAATGATGAAGCCGTCTTAATTTCAGCGTCTGAAGGATTTAATTCCTATTGGCAAGGCAAAGAGCTATACCATTTTATGAAATCTGGGAAAGATACTTGTAAGTATGAGAGTGCTTTAAATACCCGAATTGCACCTTATGTTGATTGGTTAAATGATAAAATGAAATTATCCGGAGAGTCACTTGTACTAGTTTATAATTAAAATAGAAAACAAAAATTTATTACTAACAACATATTTTTTCATTAATGTTATAAAAATAAGCAATATATAAACCAATACCACAAAAAATAGTTAAATTTCATATGTTTAATTATGTTTTTTAAAATAAAAAAATTTTATTTTAAAAGCAAAAAACATTTATAATATAATGAATATTATTGATAAAATTTAATTTAAAAATATATATATTTAATATTATATAAAAAATAATGATAGATTACCAAAAAATATTGACAATAAATATAAATTCCTTTAATTAAAAAGTTCCCTTTATATTTATTGGTTTATTTTATAGGAAAAAAAATGAAAATAACAAAAAAACGAAATTATAACCTATTTTTAGTTACTTTGTCTTTAATTTCTTTGAATTTAAATGCTTATTCAATGGAAAAAAAATTAGAAATATCTCCAAATTTAGGGTATACTCATTTAGATGGATTTTCTTTTCAAAGAACTGGAAAAATAATTAATAAATTTGATGGCTTGAATCTTGGTGTTTCTGCATTGCATTCTTTTGATAGCCAAGGTTTGTTTACACCAGTTCTGGGTGCTGGGTATCATTATGTTGGTGTCTCAAATCAAAATAATTTAGAATCTGGTACTTTTGATACAAATTTTTCTTATCATTCCATTGTTGCAAATGGTGGTGTTAAATTAAATATATTTAAAAATATATCTATTCATACTCTTGCAAATTTGGGCTATTCTTTTGCTAATACAATCGATGTAACAACTTCAAGCAGTTCTAATTTTGTTAAAAGAGCTTTAGATAGTTCTAGTTTTGAAATTAAAAATCATTATTTTTATGGTGTTACGTTAATGAGTGCTTATAAATTTAGCCAAACGTTCAGTCTTGGTGGTTCCTTTATTTATAACAGACATAATATGACATTAGATTATATTACTCCCCCGGAAACGATTCAAGAAAATTCATCTTTTAATGAATATTCTGCAAATATAATTGCTTCTTGGTCACTATAATTTTTAATTGAGGTTTAATTAAAAAATGAAATTATCTTTTATTCCTTTGTGTTTATCTTTCCTTATTATTGCTTCATGTAATAAAACAACTGATAATAAATTAAAAAATGAGCAATCTTGTAATAATCTTCCAGATGGATTTACATCAAATAAAATTGCAAATGGTTGTGAAGATTTCTCTAATAATATTTTAGGTGCAAACTCAACTGTGTTTTTTACAACAGGTACAGGCGTTTGTACTGGGACTGTTGTCTCGCCTCATTTTATAATAACTGCTTCACACTGTATCATAAATGCTTTGCCATCTAATACCGAAATCATTCTTGGCCAAAATGCTTATGATGTTTTTAATATAAAATCTTTAAAAGTTAAAAATATTTATGCCAATTATATGTATCAAAATCCTTTATTATACAAAACTTCATTAGGTGATATCGCACTTATTCAAACAGAAGATAATTTAGTGGAGAATTCTCTAATACCAGCAAAGGTTATGTTAGCAAAGCCAATTCCAACTGAAAATATCCTTTCAATAGGATATGGATTAACTGGGCAATATAAAAAAGGGACGCTTGGTTTAAAAAGATGGGCTGTTTCAAGTGTGGGTTCATTAAAAATAAATATGAGTAATTCTAGAAAAGAATTTATTGAAACTATATATAAAGAATCTTTAAAAAATAATTTTGTAACTGATAAACACGATTCAAAAGAATCACAGGATACCTTTTTAGTAACCTTAAAAAAGTCACAAAGCCAGGGGCAAACATGCAATGGAGATTCTGGTGGGCCTCAATTTGTGATTCGCAATGGAGAAGCTGTTTTAATTTCTGCGACTCAAGGTATCAATCCCATATGGCAAGGCAAGGAATTAGATGATTTTATGGAAAGTGGCAAAGATTTTTGCGAATATGAAGATGGATTAAATACACGCATTGCTCCTTATATTGATTGGGCAAATAATATCATGAAAACATCTGGGGAATCTCTTGTTCTTGTAGATAAATAAGTCAAAATGAGATTTCTGTTTTAAATTATTTTTTAAGTTTTAATTTATCCTATAAAACTGATATTTATCTTAAATTTATAATTTATTAGATATTTTAATATATTTTTCCAAATCTAATTTGACTACTAGAATAGAATGAAATACGCCTTTAAATCTTCGAAAAAGAATTTTGAAGATTTAAAGGATTTTATTATGGCAAAAAAAAGTTTAACTTTGAAAATAGTGGGTTGTATTAGTTCTTTTTTATTCTTTTCGAACTCAGCCCAAGCTGAAGAAAAGAATATTGATATATATGGTGGCATTGGTTATACCAATTTGAGCGGATTTTCATTTGATACATCTAAAAATGTATTTAATAAATTTAATGGATATCAATTAGGATTATTTGGACTGTATACTTTTGAAAATGATTCCAATTTAAAATTTTCAATAGGCTCTGGATTACAAATTACAAAAACAAAAAATCAAGATACTTCCACAGATATTCAAAATGTAGATTCTTTAAAAGCAAATTTTGATTATACTTCTTTCATTTTTCATTCAGGTATTAATTATAAATTAACAAATTCAATTTCAATGTATTTTCTGGGAAATTTTGGATATACTTTAAAGAATACTTTTAATGTTGATTTAGATACAAATGATAATTATGCACGCGCTGCAAATAATTCTACGAGTTACACGATAAATAATCACTTTTTTTATGGCGCTACGTTAATGGGTGCATATAAAATTTCTGAAATATTTAGTCTTGGATCAAGTTTTATATACAATCGACATACTATGACATTAAATTATAAAACATATCCTTCAACAGTAACAGAAAGATCTTCATTTAATGAATATTCTATGAACTTACTATTTATTTGGTCAATTTAAATTTAAATTAATATAAATGAAGGATTTTTTTATGAGTTTAAGATTGATTTTAGTTTTTCTATCATCCCTTTTTATTTTTTCTTGCGGTAAAGAGAAAAAAGAAGAAATAAATGGAAAAAACAATGAAAATTGTGGTTTTATTCCTGAAGGATTCAAAAGTTCAAATAATACATCTTCTCAATATATCGTAAATGGTTGTGCGAATAGTATAAAGTCAATAAATGGTGAAAAATCTACCGTATTTATATCTTTAAATAAAGATTTTAATACAATTAATGGATGCTCAGGTACTGTAATATCAGAGCATTTTATTCTGACAGCAGCTCATTGTTTGGTGGGTCTTGATAAAAATAATTTGCATGGAATTAAAATAATTCAAGGCAATAATGCTCAAGATTTACATGAGTCAAATGTATATAAAGTAAGTGCAGTTTATCCAAATCCTTATTTTTTGTTTAGCAACAATAAAGATTCATCCTTGGGCGATATTGGATTGATTAAGACAAAAGAAAATATATTAAAAAATGGATTGGTTATTTCAAAAATTACTATTGATAATCCAATACTTAATGAAAATGTTTTATCCATTGGTTTTGGTAAAACAGGAGATTTACATAAAGATTCTTTTGGATTAAAAAGATGGAACTTTTCAAAGGTAACTTTCCCTTTAAAATATAATAAAGAAAGCTACGATAGAAGGTTTAATGATAATAATTTTATTTATGCAAAAAATTTGAAATATTTAAATTATACATTTTCACATAATCCTTCTGAAACTTTTTTAATATCTGAGAAAGTTTCCGCACAAGATGGTCAAACCTGTGGCGGAGATTCAGGAGGGCCACAATTTGTCCTTCGAAAAGGGGAGCTTGTTTTAATTTCGAATACGACAGGTTATAATCGCCATCTTCAGGGAGATGCATATGTTTATGATGCTTGTATTGATATTAAGCAAGGCCTGAACACAAGAATTGCACCTTATATTGATTGGATTCGGGAAGTAATGAATCGTCACAAGGAACAGCCTATCGTTCTCCAATAAATAAGATCTTAACACTTTAAAATGACATTTCCTTTTATTTCAGCAACACAATTGCAATTATTTTGCAATTGTGTTGCTTTTTTATTTTGAATCTTGTAGACCATCATCTAATGCAAAAATTTTGCATTATTAATTTATTAACTTATTAAAATTACTAAATAAATATGAAAGTCAATCTATGAATCCGAATAAAATTCCAGTTACTCTCATTTCAGGTTTTTTGGGAGCTGGAAAAACAACCCTTCTGAGCCATATTTTAGCAAATAAACAAAATAAAAAAGTAGCGGTTATTGTAAATGATATGGCTTCCATAAATATTGATGCTGCCTTGATTAAAAGAGAAGAGACTCAATTTTTACAAAAAGAAGAAAAATTAGTTGAAATGACGAATGGATGTATTTGCTGCACCTTGAGAGAAGATCTTTTAGTTGAAATAAATAAATTAGCTAAAATGAATTCGTTTGATCTTATTATCATTGAATCTACAGGAATATCAGAACCACTCCCTGTTGCTGAGACTTTTACTTTTGAAGATGAAAATGGAAATTCTTTATCTCATTTTGCTAATTTAGATGCATGCATTACTGTTGTTGATGGGGCTCATTTTTTAAAAGAATATTGTGCTTCTGAATTATTAAATACAAAAGAAACTTCATTAACGGAAGATGATCCTCGCAATATATCCGAGCTATTAGCTGCTCAAGTTGAATTTGCGAACATTATCATTATCAATAAAATTGATTTAATGAGTATTGAAGAAATTGGTGAATTAAAAGCGATTCTTCATAAAATGAATCACAAGGCCAAAATATTAACTTCAAAAAAAGGAAATGTTCCTTTAGATCAAATTATAAATACGAATCTTTTTCGTTTTGATGAAGCGGAAGAAAATGAAGATTGGCTCCACGAAGAAAGAGGAACTCATTCTCCTGAATCTCATGAGTACGGTATTTTTAGTTTTGTATATAGATCAGAGCGGCCTTTTCATCCAAAACGTTTTTGGCAATTTATCAAAGATGATTCTGATAATGTGATTCGTTCAAAAGGATTTGTATGGATGGCAAATACTCCAAATATTATTGCCTATTGGTCACAAGCAGGAAGTTCCTGTAGTTTGGAGCAATATGGTGAAACAGATGAAGAAACAAAATATCAAGAAATCGTTTTTATTGGCCAGGGTTTAAATATTGAAAAAGTGACAGAGAATTTAAATAAATGCTTATTAAATGATGATGAGATGAATACTCCAATGGAAAATTGGCCTGATTTGTTTGAATCTTTTATACTTGACAAGTAATACAATCTCTTAAATAATTAAAAGAACCATATCAAGCTTTTAATTTTTAAGGATAGAAATGAAAAGAAAAATAATAATTTTATTCCTTCTTATTTTACCTATTTTGTTTGAAACAAAGGTCTTAGCAGAAAAACCAAAAATATCATTTTATACTACGGATAGATTGTCTCCCCATGTTACTTTGATAGGTGATCAAATGACAGGCATTATAGGAGACTTTATAAAAGAATCTCTAAATGAAGTTGCAACAATTCAAATAAAGGTTTTTCCCTGGCCTAGAGCTCAAAAAGAAGTCCAACAAGAAAAAAATGCAATGATTGCCCCTATGGGTAGGACAATTGAAAGAGAAAATAAATACAAATGGTTAACAAAAGTATTTGATGATCCTGTTTGTGTTTTTACAGTAAAGCCAAATAAAGCGATGAATTCTATTGAAGATATTAAAAGTTTAAATAAAATTGGCTTTACATTGGGTGTAGGCTATTTATACAAAGCAAAAGAAAATGGTTTTTCTGATAAAATTATAACAAACTATGAAAGCCAGGAAAATGCGAAACAATTAAGTGAAGGTGTCATTAATGCCTGGTTTAGTGGTACCTTAGTCACAAAAAATCAGTGGAAAGCTCAAAAGCTAGATGTAAATCTTTTGCAATGTGGAAAGGTGATTATAAATCAACAAATATCAATTGCGGCATCATTAAATTCTGATAGCCAATTTGTTGCAAAAGTTTCTGATGCAATGGAAAAATATAAAAATACCCCAAAATTTAAAAAACTTCTTGAAAAATATTCCGTTACTTATACCCCTTTTTTAAAAAACGAATAAAATTTAAATATTTAGATATAAAAAATCAATTATTGCAGCTTTGTAAATTTTCTTCTATAATTCATATTCTTGAAATTAGATTTAATTTTAAGCTTTTTATTCTAAGCCATTAAATAAATAGGAGCATTAATTAAATGCTACAAGAAAAATTAAAATTAGATGTTTTTTGGACTTTTTCATTAAACTTACTCTATTCCATAGTTACTGTCTTAATTTTATATTCTATTGCTTATTGGATTATAAGAGTTGTTAAAAAAGCAAATGAAAAAGTAGAAAAAATTGATCCTACCTTATTGCCAATTTCAATAACAGTTATAAAATATGCTTCTTTTATAATTGGTATTTTAATTATATTAAATATTTTTGGTGCAAATACCAATGGAATTATTGCTTTTTTAGGAGCAACTGGTTTAGGATTGGCTTTAGCTCTAAAAGAAACGTTACAAAATATTGCTTCGGGTTTAATGCTTATTTTTTTAAGACCTTTTAAAGTAAATGATTATATTGAGTCGAATTCAAACAATGGCACTGTCCAAGAAATTAATTTATTTACTACGACTTTAAAAACAAATGATGGTTTATTTTTATTTGTACCGAATAGCTTATTGTGGAATTCATCTATTAAGAATTTCACCAAAAATGGAACTAGAAGACTCGATTTTATTGTTGGAATATCTTATGAAAATCAAGTTGAAAAAGCGAAAGAAATCTTAACAAATCTTGCAAGATTAGATGGTCGTATATTAAAAGAGCCAACACCATTAGTCGTTCTAACTGCATTAGGAGATAATTCTGTAAGTATGATGTTACGCTGTTGGGTTAGTGTCGATAATTACTGGGATGTAAATTATTACTTATACAAAACAGTTAAAGAAACATTTGACTCTAGCGGCATTTCCATTCCTTATCCTCAAAGAGATATTCGTCTTAAAATATCAAATGATAATTTAGCAAATGAAAAAATAATGGCATTAAAATAATTTATTTAAACTTCACTTGAAATGGTACTTTTATTTCCGTTTCGTATGGATGTATAATGAGGAGACATAATTTCGACTCCTGCTGAGTTAAAACTATCACGAATATTTTGATTTAATTCCGAGTAAATATTTGCCATTTGGTTGGGTTGTCTTGTATAAGCATTAATTTCATAAGATACATAAAAATCATTTAACTGTGTTTGGAATACGAATGGGATGGGCTCATTTAAAATTCCATTTGTTTTTAAAGCCGATTTTATGAGTAAATCATGAACTGATCTCCAGGGAGTATCATAACCAATACTTATTGTTTGGTTTAATATTAAGCCATAGGAATCTGCCGATGAGCAATAATTAATAATATGACTTCCTAAGACCATTGAGCTAGGAATAGTAATATCTTCATTTTTTATTGTTCTTACACGAATAACAAGTAAGTTTTTTTCAATTACATCACCAAGAGTTGAAGAAATTTTAACTCTATCTCCCACTTTAAATGGCATCATATAAGTTAACACAATACCAGAAACCATATTTGCTACAGCAGAGCTCGAACCAAGTGAAAATAAAATACCTAAAAATACAGAAATTCCTTGAAAAGCAGGTGACCCAGAACCAGGAAGATAAGGAAAAATAATAATTAAGGCAAAAGCCAAAATAAGAATTCGTGTTAATTTATAAGATGGTTCAGCCCAATCCTTATAAAATCCATTTATTTGAATAGATCCCTTTGATATTTCATTAAAAATAAATTTTGTAAAGCGAAGAATATATTTTGTAATAATCATTATAATGAAAATTAAAAATATTTTAGGAACATAATCTATAATTACAAATAAAACTTTTTTTAGAGGATCAATGACGTAGTGCAATAGGGTAGGCACAAAATTTTCTGTCCAAGGAAAAAAACTAAAAACCAATGGGATATAAAAATAGAGTAAAAATAAAATAATGATAATTCGAGTGGCACTTAAAGACCAAAGTATCAACCCTACCAATCGATCTTCAGTTAAAAGTTCAAAATTTCTAAATGTAAATGAACGTATTTTTGAACCTTTTAAACTGGATATTTTATTATTAAATTTATTAAAAATAATATTTAAAAAATAATATAAAACTAATAATATTATTGTTGCTATAATTGTATAAAAAACAGATAGCCAAATCGTTTCTGTTTCATTTAAATTCATAAGTTAAATCCCTCTGCTTCAAGCTATAAGAAGAATATTAAATTTATCTTATAAATAAAATGCGAACAAGTGTAAAAATTAATTATTATAGTTGGTGAATTAATTCTAAATGATTTTCGTACAATTTCTTTACATTTGAATATGGTATAAATAAATTTGGCAATGCTGCTATAATGTCAATATGATTCCAACCTGATTTAACACCCATATCATTCCATATACCAATTTGAGGATTTCCATTAAATGAAATACTTTTAGCGTTGAATGGTGCTTGCATACTGTAGGTATTTACAATTCCATCATTAGCAAGCCATTTAGAATCTATGATTACTTTATTAGGATCATTTTGAGTATAGCATCCAATGGCTCCAGATGGAAAATCAAGTAAATTTAAAAAAGAAAATTTGCATTGATTAAATGGATTTGTCATAGTTGTTGATTGAGTTGAAAATGTAAAGTAATAAATGTCGGAATATGTTTTCTCTTTTGCATTATTATCTCTTGCTCCTTCTGGACTTAAATCCCATTTGCTCATATCTTTTGTGTTAAATATTTTAGAATTTAAAACGCGATTCATATATTCAGATATGGTTTCATTTTTATTTTTGACAAGACCCCAATGTTCTACTTTTAAATCATACAAAAAACCTTTCCCTAGTCCGGCAACGGCGCCAAAATAAGAAAAAATAGATTGAATGGTTGGAATAAAAGCATCTAATATATTTGTTAATGTTGTTCCGTTATTTGGAGTAGCTACTGTTGTAATGCTTGTAACCCAATTTTTATTTCCTCTAAATAAATCGTTTACATCATTTTTATTATTAAAGACTTCTTCTGGTGAACCCTCCTTTAATAATGTCAATAGGGCTCTGATGGTCTGGCCTCCTTGACTGTGACCTATGAGATGAATTTTATTATTTTCATTCCATTGAGAATATAAGGGTTTTGTATAACACCTTCCAAAGCGGGCATGTCCATATTTTTTAGAATGAAGCTCCCCATAATCTGTGCATGTTCCTTTAATCTGTGCAAATAATTCGACAGCTCTGTCATAATTTGAGTTTAAGGGGCCAACAGATGCGGTGTAAACGCGATTGCCATTGGATTTTAGCTCTTCTTGTAAGTCATGAACTCCGCCCCAATAAAGGAACCCAAGCATTTCATCTCTGCCCCAGCCTGTGAAGCCATGGACAAGGATAATAGGGCTATTATTCATAGCATGACAATCAAATGAAAAAATTGTGAAACAAAAAGTAATGCAAATCATTAATTTTTTCAAAATAGACATAATAAGCTCCTCTAATTATCTATTTTAGATCTATAAAGATTATTCAATTTTGGTAACAAGAACCTTATGACTTAATACACTGTTTTTTTTGAACTTTCAAATAATTTGTGACTTTCTTGTAACAAGCGATTGCAATATATATTAGTTACGGCATAATTTCATATTAGAAGCTCATTTCTTCTGAAAAGCATGAAATTTCTTCTTTTTATATAATTTTATAAATATCTAAATTGCGAAAATATGATGGAACTAAAAAATTTTTTTTTCGAATTAAATAATCAAGACAATGTGAAAAAGATAATAATAAATTCAAATTTATTAAATAACAATTTAAAAGAAATTTGCATTCCTGGGTCAAAAAGTTTTACGAATAGAGCGGTTGTATTGGCAGGAATGTGTTCAAAGCCTGTTACATTATATGGTTTTTTATTTTCAGAAGACTCTTATTGGGGCCTTGATGCTCTTAAAAAACTTGGTTATTTCATTCAAGTCGATTATAAATCAAAAAAAGTAACAATGATTCCTCCAAGTGATTCAAAATTAACGAGAGCATCTCTTTTTTTTGGTAAAGCAGGTACTTTAGCCCGTTTTTTTCCTGCTGTCATTTTAAATTGGCAAAATACGTTTTCAAAAAGTAACGAATTAAAAGTAGATATTAGTGGTGAACCACAATTAATGCGGCGCCCTTTATCTCCGCTTGTGAAAGCCTTAAAAGAATTAAATGCTAAAATTTCTTCGGATCAAATGCCTTTTCAAATTGAGTCTTCTCAGCTTGAAGGAGAATGTAATATTAGTGGGAAAGTATCAGGTCAATTTTTAAGTGGACTATTATTGTGCGCTGCTGGTGCTCAGAAAAAAATAAAAATAAATCGAACTGATAATTTGGTGCAACCCGATTATGTCCGTATGACTATTCAATCCATAACAAACTTTGGTGGTAACATTCAATATGATGCGGAATTAAATCACTTTGAAATTCAATCGACGTCAAAATTAGGTATTGAAAAATATACCATTGAAGCTGATGCCTCTACATGTTGTTATTTTATTTCTTTAGCTTTTTTGCATAATTTAAATTTAAAAATATTAAATTTAGGCTCATCAACTTTACAACCTGATTTTAAATTTATTGAACTCCTTATTCAAATAGGTGCAAATATTAAAATATTAGATAATGAAATTGTTGTCTCTAAAAAAGAAAATTTTTCAAAGCCAAAAGGAAATTTCACCTTTGATTTTTCCCTTTATAGTGACCAAGCTTTAACTATGGGAGCAATTGGATTATTTGCTGATGGCCCTATTCTTATAACTGGTGTCTCTCATATTCGCCATCATGAAAGTGATCGTATTTCTTGTTTCGTTAAAAATATTTTATCTTTGGGACTTAAAATAGATGAATTGCCCGATGGTTTTAAAATTTATCCAATTGAAAAAAGTTTTAATGAGATCAAAGGTGAATTTGAAACCTGGGATGATCATCGTTTTGCTATGACGGGGTTTTTAATTTCATCTAAATTAAATCAAGTGAGCATACTAAATCCAAAGTGTGTTGAAAAAACAGCACCTCAATTTTTTAATCAGGTTCAAGAACTTGGTTTTCAAATTGATATTGTTAAGGAAGAATAATAATTATGTCGAGCAATTTAGGTACGCTTTTTCGTGTTTCTACATTTGGTGAGTCGCATGGAGTTGGTCTCGGTTGTATTATTGATGGCTGTCCTCCAGGAATCATAATAGAACATAGTACAATTCAATCTTTTTTAAATAGAAGAAGACCTGGACAAAATGAATTTACAACACCAAGAGGAGAACTCGATACCTGTGAAATATTATCGGGGGTCGAAAATTCTGTTACTTTAGGAACACCTATTGCCATTGTTGTGCGAAATCAAGACAAAAAAGCAAATGACTATCAGGATATCAATCAAATATTTAGACCAGGCCATGCCGATTATACAACTTTCAAAAAATATGGAACAAGTCCTTCCAGTGGTGGGGGGAGGGCAAGCGCTCGCGAAACCATTGGGCGTGTTGCGGCAGCAGCTGTTGCAAAAGCTTATGTACAAAGTAAAATTCCAAATGCAGAAATTATTGGTTGGGTAGATCGTATTTATGATATTCAAGCTAATGTAACAACCAATTCTGTTACTTTTAATGAAGTAGAAGCTAGTTTAATTCGATGTCCCGATAAAAATGCCGAAGAAAAAATGAAAGAAAAAATCTTGACTGCAAAAACAGAAGGGGATTCTCTTGGTGGTGTTGTTCGCTGTATTGCGAGAAATATTCCAGCTGGTTTAGGAGAACCTGTTTTTGATAAACTAGAAGCTGAATTGGCAAAAGCAATGTTAAGTTTACCAGCAGTAAGATCCTTTGAAATTGGGGATGGTTGGGCTTCTACTTTTTTAAAAGGAAGCGAAAATAATGATGCTTTTCATTTAAATGAATCTGGAGCTGTTGTAACGCAAAGTAATAAATCAGGCGGCATTCAAGGTGGCATTTCAAATGGAATGCCAATCCTAATTAGTGTTGGATTCAAACCAGTTTCAACCATATTTAAAGAGCAAAATACAGTAACAAAAGAATTGAAAGAAATTTCCTTTAAAGCAAAATCTGGTCGACATGACCCTTGTGTTTTGCCTAGAGCAGTTCCTTTAGTGGAATCTATGTTTTGGCTTGTTCTTGCGGATCATTTATTACGTCAATTTTCTTTAAACCCAAAATTTTTAATTGAATAAGAAGCTGCTAATGAAACATCTCCTAACAAAAAATTATAACGATATTTTAATGATATTAAATGATTTTTTTTTAAAAGGCTACACTCGAAAATCTTTGCCAGAATATAACACTTCCTTTAATAAAGAATTATTTGATTTTGCATGTCAAATTTATAAAAGAGGTTTTGTTTCTCAAAAGAAAAAAGAGGATTCCAAACATTTAATCCCCCTTCCAACGATTCTTTCACAAACCGACTTCCTAAACTTTTTGCAAAATTTAAATATTTCTAATGTTTTTTATTTTGTGGATGAAAACTTATATGCGAAACAAAGTTCGTTAACAAATTTTCTAAAGGATAAAAAATGTTTATTGTATAAACCAGATGAGTCGACAAAATGTACTGATACTGTAAATAAATGGATTGAAATTTTACCAAATGAAACTCAATTAATTATTGTTATGGGCGGTGGAATTATATTAGATATTGTAGGATTTATTGCTGGTTTATTAAAAATAAAAATCTATTATTTGCCAACCACACTTCTTTCTTCTGTCGATGCAGGAATTGGTGGAAAAACGGGTGTTAACTTTTATCCCTATGGAAAAAATCAAATTGGTTTATTCTATGAAGCAGAAAAACTTTTTTGTGTTCCAGAATATTTTCAAACACTATCCCAGGTCGATATTATTTGTGGTTTGGCAGAAGCAATAAAACATTCCTGGATTTTTGGTGAATTTTTAAATGATTATGATTCTATTTTAAAAATATATCATAAGAATTCAACAATAGAAGATTTTTATTATTTAATATCAAAAAGTATAAAATATAAGTCTACTATTGTGAATCTCGATTTATATGAGTCAAAAGATATAAGAACATCTTTAAATTTTGGGCACACTTTAGCTCATATCATTGAAGCCTTGGCAGAAGATCATTCTATTCAATTTCTTCCGCATGGCATTGCCGTTGCTCATGGGCTACATTTTATTTTTCAATCAGGTCTTGTTTCCTTTTCAAATGATCAACAAAATATGATAAATCTTATAAAAGATATTACTTATAAATATCCCATTATAATTTCAAATCAGATTTCTCAAATTCAAATTGAAAAATATTTAGTGCAGGATAAAAAAAATGAAGATGCTTCTCAATGCGCATTAAGTTTGCCTTCTTATGGCCAATTTTCGTTAATAAATTCGGAACCTATTTTTTCACCAGTAACAAAAAAATTTCCTGTAAGTTTAATCTCTAAATTAATGTTTGAATATATAACCTCAATTTAATCATTTAATTTTGTCAAATTGTTACCATAGAGAAAATATTTTCCTATTAAGTCTTGAATATTAAATTTTTATTTGTAAATATTATGATTGGGTAATTTACTTTATAACATTATGACAAAAAGGAACTTCGTATGGATCCTCGTCCGACTCGTATGCCATGGTTGTCACCTTATTTAGCAGTTAGAAATTTAGAAAGATCTGCTGACTTTTATAGTAAAGCGTTTGGTTTTAAAACAAAAGGTATGAAAGATCATAATGGCCATGTAAATCATATAAATATATTTCATAAAAATACTGTTTTATTTATGATTCATCCAGAAAGTTCAATGGGAAGTCCAGCAAGATCTCCTTCCACATTAAATGTTTCTGTATCACAATCATTTTATGTTTTTGTAGACAATGTCGATAAAATTTATGAAAAAGCGATTGCAAGCGGTTGTAGAAGTGTCGTTTCTCCCGAAGATTTCTATTGGGGAGATAGAATGTGCACTGTAACTGATATTGATGGCTATTCATGGTCATTTGCAAAAGTTCTTAAAAAAGCGGCTACAAAAAAGAAAAAAACAACTTCTAAAAAGAAAAAAACAGTAGCTAAGAAGAGCACAAAAACAAAAAAGACCACTAAAAAAGCTGTAAAAAAGCCCGCTAAAAAAAGAAAAACGAAAACTTCAAAGAAATAATTTAATTTTTTAACTGAATGTTTCTAGAGTTTTTAATGATTATTTTAAAAATTTTAATAATAAATTCAGGGTCTAAATTGAATTTTAAACTCAATTCGTGATAAAAAGAATTCAAATTTTTTTCTCTTTCAGAGTCATATATTTGAATTCCCATTTCTTTTTTAATTTCACCGATTTTACTCGATATATTTACTCTTTTTGCTAAACTTTCAATAATAATCTTATCGATATCTTCTATTTCTTTTCTTAAAGCATTTAAATTCAAAATAAAATATCCTCTAATCTTAATGTTTATTTAAATATTTTCAACAATTATAAAAGCAGTTAAATTTTCGAATTCATCTTGTATTTTTTCTTCTCTTATTTTTAAATTATAAAGAGAGGCTGTTTTTTTATGTCCTATAACGGCTGTATTTAATGGAAAAAGACCTTCTGAAAGATTTCTGGCTGCTAGTGCCGTATTTTTCCACTCAATATATTCGGCATTTGGAAAATTGCTTTTTAAATATTTTTGGCATTGAGCAAAGGCTTGAGGATGAGAAACAATTGTGGTTATTTCATTTAAACTAACTTCATTTTTTGTAATTAAATTATGTTCAATTTCTATGAAAATATTTTCTATATACTTAAAATGATATTTACCCATTGCTTCAAAAGCGGTTTTAACTAAGCCTCCTTTTAAATTTACAACGGGAAAAATTCCAAATTGAATGGAATGATTTGTGAGTGAGGTTAACACGCCTTCAATATCAATTAAGTATTTCAGTTCAAAAGAATGATTCGTTTGTTTACTATATTTTATAGCCGCTTCTTCCGAAAAAGATCCAACATCGCCTGAAACACCTAAAATCACATCCATCTCCTAATTTCATTTATAAATTTATAAAAATTCTTTATTTTAATTTTTCATATAAATTAAGAATCAATTCTTCTGTTTTATCCCACCCTAAACAAGGATCTGTAATAGATAATCCATTTAAATTTATTTTTTCAGGTTGATCTGTGAGAATAGGTTGACAACCATCTTGAATGAAGCTTTCAACCATAAATCCTTTTACCAATTTTTTTAAATCAGGGCGATCTTTTATATTCTCTAAAATTTCAAAAATATTGTTAATTTGTAAAAGATGATCTTTTTTACCATTTAATAGACAATTGTCATGACTGATATCAATAACAACGGCTGGATTTTTAATTTTTTGATCTTCCATATGTTTTTTTACTTCTAATAAATGAAGATTTGAAAAATTGGGCCCATGATTACTTCCTCGTAACACGAGATGAGCATGTTGATTTCCATTTGTCTCTACCTCATAGCCATTCATTGCTGAAATATGATTATATTGTGCAGCAACAATGCTATTTACACCAATTTTTAAGGAACCATGGGTCGGGTTTTTTAATCCAACAGCGCACTCAATGGCAGATGCAAAAATGCGGTGTTCTTGATCTTCGCTACTGCGTGCTCCAATAGCAACCCAAGAAAGAAGTTCTAAAAATACATCTGCATTTTGGGTAGATAAAGCTTCATCAGCAATTGGCAAACCCATTTCAACGACATCAACCATCATTTTTCTAGAATATTTCATTCCAGCTTCTAGATCGGGTTGTTTGAAAGGATCGGGTTGAATGATTGGACCTACCCAGCCCTTGGTTGTCCTCGGTTTTTGTATATAAACCCGCATCACAATTTTAATACGCTCATTCACTTTTTCTTCTAATTGAATCAGTTTTTCTGCATAATTTAAAACTGCTTTTTCTGGCCAAGCAGAGCAAGGACCTACAATTAATAAGAGGCGATTGTCTTTTCCCTCTAAAATATTTTTTACTTCTTTTCTATCTTTTTCAATTTTTTGTTTTGCTTTAGCTGATAAGGGAGCATAGTCGATAATTTCTTTTGTTGTAGGTATTTTTTTTAAGATATTATAATTCATAATTTTGTTCCTTTATTTAAAATTTAAATAAAATTTTTGTTAATTTAATTTTTTTTATTTTATAATCATTTCAAAATGAGAATGAAATGAATTTAAAATATTTATTTTTTTGTGAAATAGGATTTATTAAAAATTATAAAATCGGAAGGAATAAAAAGAATAGGCAGCAGAAGATTTACAAGTAGATGAGTTTGATATTGTTAATTTTATTTTACTCTCTCGTAAGCGGACTGTCATGATTTTCTTTCCTTTTTTAGGGACTTACATATATACACGAGTGTATCAGTTTATAAGTATATTAGAATGAAAATAAAAAATCAAGGATTATTTTAAAAAATGAGGATGAAATAGAAAGAAGAGAAAGCTATTAAATTCATTATTAAAAATATAAATTTAATGAAATTGTAACTTTTATAGGGCTAAGATTTAATATTATTTCTTAAAAACTGATACCTTGTTTCAAAAGCATAAGATAAATTAACAGGACTTAATTTATTAAATTGTTTAAACCATTCTTGTGAGTTAAAATTACTTGGAAAATTTGGGATATTTTTAAAGATTTTTTTCTCTAAATGATATTTAAATCCGCCATGCGTAATTTCTCTACCTGTTTTTGGATCAAATGTTAAGACAACACATGTTACTTCATTGCAATCGCATTCTGGATTTACACAATAAAGATCATCTATCGCATAAATTTGTTTTTCATGAAAACGCTCAATACCGCCTGAGTGCGGAAATACGGCTTGAAAGGGAATAAGAGCCGATTTTTTTTGTCTTTTTGGGATTCGTTCTTGCCATTGTTCATCTAAAAACTCAGGTTCAAAACTTACGAAAGGCTGTCTTAAATGGGGTAATAAATTTCCGTTCGCAAGTTTTTCAATAGATTGGCTCAATTCAAGCTTTTCTTTATCGGTTAATTTTAACGAATTGCTTTCACCAGAATGAATTGTTCCTGTTCCTTCTTGATTTAGGGTGGTCTGAATTTCGCGAGAATCTTGAATTTCAATCACTTTTAAAGTTTTTAAATTCATAGAAATCGTTAATCCAATGATATTCGCTTTTTCAGTGCTTTCTGTATCCGCTAAATTTGCAAGCATTTTTGCACGAAATTGATTTTTAAAAGGGGTTAATTTTAAAACAAGGGATCCGTTTTCTAAAATATTTTGAACATCTTCTTTTGATTCCAGTTGTTTTGGAAAAATCATAACAATTTCAAGCGAAAAATATTGGCCATTCCAGTAAAGACGATTTGCTTCATTTGCAGAAACATTTAGTTGCATATAAAAAGGGTGTTGCATAGATTGAACTCCATAAAATAAAATACCTTTCCTTTTTGCAGTAACAAATTTGAATAGTTAGAGCAAGCCTTTCTAAATTAATGAAAATGAGTTATAAGTATTTGCTTTTGAATATGTAGTTATTCTCTCATAAATAAAGCATTTATTTTATTTAAAGGAAAAAAAATGAAAAATACAATTATTTCATCTGTTATTATTACAATCGGGGTTATTATTTCAAGTTTTGTGCTAAGTAATTCTATAGAAAATTATAGAAACTTTAGCCGTTTTGTTGAGGTAAAAGGTTTAGATGAAAAAATAGTAAAATCGAATTTAGCTTCTTGGCAAATTAATTTTACTTTATCTAATGATGATTTAAAAAAAATATATTCTGATCTTTCTTTTTCTCAAAATACCATAATAAAGTTTTTATTAGATCAAGGTTTCTCAGAAAATGAAATTGAAAAACAAGCTATTTCTGTTCAAGACAATCACAATTCATATGATAATAAAAAAGGACCTCGTTTTTTTGCAAACTCAGGAATTAATTTATCGACAAATAAAGTTGATCTTGTGAATTCGGTAGCTCAAAAAACAGGTGCTTTAGTTGAATCAGGTATCGTTATTAATTATAGCAACATAAGATACATGTTTACTGAATTAAATTCAATTAAAACAGAAATGTTAAATAAAGCAACGACAAATGCAAAAGATGCCGCAGAAACTTTTGCTAAAAATTCGAATAGTAGTATTGGAAAAATTAAAAAAGCATCACAAGGAACAATATCTATTACAGCGGTAAACTCAAATCCAAATGATATGTACTCAGATGAAGCGAGTATTATGAAAAAAGTTCGAGTTGTTACCTCAATTGAATTTTTTATTAAATAGCATTATTCTAAAATAAAACTTCTCATTGACATTCCGCTATTTTGAAATTTTTCATAAATAAATCTTATTTGGTCTTTTTCATTCTGCAATCCAATAATATATATTAAAGGGATATAATATGCCAGTTAAGAGTTGAGAATGTGTATTTAGAAAAAGAACATGTACTTAAAAAGGCATGCAGAAAATCTTCCGAAAACATGTACAAGCAAGCCCTTTGTTGAACGGACTTTAGATGCCGTTTGAATGCCACTAGATTCAATTAACCAGTTGAATAGGATTTCTATTGATTGTCTAATTGAACTAACAGATTTAGAATATACTTTTTCATCGTATGAAAGAGTTTTTTTACTTCTTGAAAGTTTAATTGGAGTATGCAAGTTAGAATTTTTTTTAGCCAATTTTTGTTTAGTAAATTGATCGCAGTACGCTCGATCAGCAAATAGTTCAGAGTGATTTAAATTTAATAGATCATTCTTAACCGCAGTTAAATCGTGTGTTGCAGCACGTGTGATTTTCATTGAGAGCGGAGAAGCAAGGCGGTTATTTTTAAATAAAGCAGTAAGGTGAAGTTTCATTCCAAAATAAAAAAGATTTTTGGAAGAGCAGAAACCAACTGAAGAGATTTCTTTTGCTGTATTACATTTGTGAGCTCTAAAACCCTTTGCCAAGATAATTGGTAAAGAGTCAATTAGAACGAAAGGTTTAGTAGTATTTGAATTTAATTTGAACTTTTTATTCTGTAAAAGAAATTTAGAAAGCTCAGGAAAAAGATGATTCAGATTGTTAAGTCTAAATAAAAATCCTTCATAAGAAGGTAAATTTGGAAACCATTCACTAAGGAAATTTTTTGTAAATTTAAAAATTGATTTTATATTTTTAAGTTCATTT
>RRZT011358417.1_pt1 | contig 102207 bp, 85 predicted proteins | sample 2165551 | NCBI WGS metagenome assembly RRZT01 (sample SAMN10456910, study PRJNA506462) | wastewater metagenome | biome: wastewater; feature: sludge; material: wastewater sludge; isolation source: wastewater sludge with Escherichia coli K12::gfp cells carrying plasmid... | place: USA: Moscow... | reverse complement strand
GCTCATCTGATAACCAGAGCATTTGTCAATAAGATAAGTGCCGTCTTTTGTTTTGTCTGAACTGAAATAAATTGTTGTTGCAAAACAACGTAACATGTAGATTATTAGTTAATTATATTATAAAGAATTTTCGTATGAAAAAGATAATTATTGCTCCAGACTCTTTCAAAGGATCTCTCACATCTGTGGAAGTTGCCAATGCTATTGAATTGGGCATCAAAAGAGTTGCTCCAAATTGCGAAATAGTAAAAGTCCCTATTGCTGATGGAGGCGATGGAACCATGGATACGCTAGTGAGTGCACTTGAAGGCAAAAAAATTAAAATAAAAGTACACGATCCACTGATGCGACCAATTGAAGCGGAATATGGATTGGTGAAAAATGGGGAAACAGCAGTTATAGAAATGGCTACTGCTAGTGGACTTACTTTACTGAGTAAAGAAGAGCAAAACCCCTCAACTACTACAACTTTTGGCACTGGAGAAATAATAAAAGATGCCTTACAGCGTGGATGTCGCACATTTTTGATTGGCATTGGAGGAAGCGCTACCAATGATGCTGGTATAGGAATGCTGAAAGCATTGGGTTTTCGGTTTTTAGATAAAAAAGGAGAAGAGTGTGATGTAGTTGGCAATGCATTGCAATCGATATACTCTATAGACGAGACGGGAGTATCATCAAAAGTATATGAAGCTCAATTTACCATAGCAAGCGATGTGGACAATCCGTTTTCTGGCACAAATGGAGCAGCTTATGTGTATGCCCCACAAAAGGGAGCCAATAATAAAATGGTTGAAGAGTTGGACAAAGGGTTAGAGAGTTTTCGCCAATTAATTATAGAGAAAAAAGGAATAGACTTAAACACCATTTCAGGTGCAGGAGCAGCTGGTGGCTTGGGCGGAGGTTTTGTGGCTTTCTTAAATGCGCAGCTAAAACCTGGTATTGAGATGGTTTTGCAGACAATAGATTTTGAAAATTATTTGCAAAATGCCGACTTTGTAGTTACAGGTGAAGGCAAGCTTGATATACAAACTACAATGGGTAAAGCGGCTAGCGGCATTCTCGATGCTGCAAGCAAGAAAAACATCCCTGTAATAGCTATCGGTGGAAGCGTTGAAGATAAAGAAGCGCTTCTTAAAAGAGGATTCACTTCACTCTTCTCAACTACCCCAAATGGTATGTCGATAGAAGAGGCTATGCAAAAAGAGACTGCAAAGAAGAGCATTGCTCAAACTGCAGAGCAAATAATGAGAACAATGATAAAGTAAAATAAATAGCTGTATCACTCCATCATAAAGTGCATTTGAGGTTGATGCTCCGGGAATACATCTTTAAATAGCTCTTTTTTATTTGAAGTATGATACCCTAACAGCCCTTGTGCTAAGTCATATATACTTAATTGAAGATGCGTTACCCGTTGCACATCAGAAGATGACACATCACCATTGTGAACAGATAAGAACAGGTTGTTTTCAGGAAGTATATCATCTGTTATTTCAACAGAAAAAGATTTTTCTGGATATTGTTTTGCAAACAGCTCAACCATTAGCTTCGCATCAATTACCCGTGCCATTCCTGCAAGACTTTTTTTTGGCTGAAAATCATAACCTGCAGCCTCTTCCACAACTACTCGAAAGTCGTCGAAAGTTTTCTGAACAGTCATATCCTGATTTCTATACAGACTATCAAACTCTCTGTATGCTGCTGACAAATCGTTTGAATGTCGGTTCATCAATTCATCAAGTAACACTACATCTGCACCCTTATCAAATGTTTGAGCATAACCATACTTATCGTAAAATTGTAGCAGCCACTCTTCTTCTGGAACCAAAATGGAGAGGGGAATACCTCTTTTACTAATTTCACGAAAGGTGTGTTTTAGCAAAACTCCCATATAACCTTTCTTTCGCTCTTCGGGTAGAGTGCAAGCACCAGAAATATATGCTACAGAAATCTCTCTTCCACAATAAGTGAAATAGTAATGTAAAAGCTGCAACGATGCTACAACCTTGTCTCCAACAAAGCAAGCCAAGGTGTTTTCATCTCTATACTTTTCTCTAAAATAGATGTCAAAGTAAGGTTGAGAATCTCCAAAACACACCCTCCACATTTCAAGAATCTGGTGACGCGTAGCAGGAGTGATTAAACGTATCATTATCTATTTTTCTCTTTTACAATATACTTCTCTAACAATATGTCGGGGCGATACGACATTTTAGCCTTTCGCAAAGATGCCAACCCCATATCTTCTTCACGATTGATATAAGTGTATTCTGATGCCTCATTTAGCACAAACTGCTGATTGATTAATGGATATGCACCCTGAATATCGGCAAATGCTTTCTCTACGTGTACAATAAAGGTATCTTCGTTGAGTTTTGTCCCTAATGAAAAAGCAGCAATCTCTCCATCCACTTCAAGTGCTCCACCTCTCAGCTCCATAGCTTCAAAGTTATCCAAAAATAGCGTTGTCGCTTTAAAATCATCGTCCAAGGACTCCTCTGACGAGTCTTTGTTTATATCATACCACTTTCCCAACATCTCTTTACACCTCACAACCTCGCTTGGATTTTTAGTTATTGATATGTATCTCCAATCTGATTGTTGTGCTTTAAAGCGATTGATATGATTACGTTTACTTTGAAGCCTCTTACCTGAAAGGTTTATAAGCTTTTCAGATGTATAGATATAGTCATAATTGGCACGTTGCCTTGTAAACTCAAATCTTCCAGGCATTGCTTGTTCAATCTCATCTTTCATTGGACTAGTTACTCCAGACATCTCAAATTTTATGGGGCATCCACACTCATCTACCAAAACCTCTATGGCATTTGCAAGATTGCCTCTTCCAAAAGGAGTTAAATAAGAACAACCACCTCTGTCGCTAGTAAACTTAACAAGCAGAAAATCACGCCAAACGGCATACTGTGTTTTGTATTTGTGTGCCCAACCATATAAGTTGGAGAAGCAAGTTTCTGCTGAGCTATAAGGATTGTTTGTGAAAAATTTGTCTATTATCTCTTTGTCTTGTAATTCAATATCTCTGAATTCTATCATAAATTTTGTGTTGGTTAATAGAAAGCTCTTCCAATAGATTAAACTATCTACTGCAAAGATTTTGATACATTATTTTCGCCTGAAAATAAAATACCAAAGAAACAACAATCATTATAAGGGGAATGTTTAAAACCTATCGATATATTAGAAACTTTTAAAGCCCATTATCTCTCTAACATCTGCAATGGTTTTCTTAGCATTTTCTCGAGCTCTATCAGCTCCTTCAGTAACTACTTTTCGTAGATAATCGTCGTTTTTTTCCAACTCTAATATACGCTCACGTATGGGTGTAGTAACATTGATAATATCTTCAGCCAACTGCTTCTTCATGTCGCCATAGCGTATTTCACAACTATTCCACTTCTCTTCGTAGTGATCAACTACTTCGTCAGTAGAAACCACACGCATTATGGTAAAAAGGTTTTCAATATAGTCTGGTTTCACTGAGTTGGGCTCTGTAGGTCCAGAGTCAGTAAGTGCACGCATTACTTTTTTCTTAATCTCTTTTGCACTATCCGACAAGAATATACAATTTCCCTCAGATTTACCCATCTTTCCACTTCCATCCAAACCTGGAATTTTAACTAACTCTTGTCCAAAATTGTAGGCAACGGGCTCTTTAAAATAATCAACTTTATAGAAGTTGTTGAAGCGACGGGCAAAACGGCGAGTCATCTCTAAGTGCTGCTCTTGATCTTTCCCAACTGGCACTTTATCTGCATTATGCATCAATATATCCGCAGCCATAAGTGAAGGGTAGGTTAAAAGTCCAGCATTCACATTTTCTGGTTGCTTGCGTGCTTTATCTTTAAAAGAAGAAGTTTTAGCCAACTCTCCCATATACACATGCATATTTAAATAGAGATAGAGCTCAGCCACCTCTGGCACATCACTTTGCACATATATTACAGATTTCTCGGGGTCGATACCTGCTGCAAGATAGTCTACCAACACATTTTTCACATTCTCATGCAACATGGCTGGGTCGGGATGTGTAGTTAAAGAATGAAGGTCTGCAATAAAAAAATAGCATTTGTTTTCATTCTGCATTTTTATAAAGTTGCGCAAAGCGCCATAGTAATTTCCTAAATGTAAATTCCCTGTCGATCTAATTCCACTAAGTACTGTATCCATATCTATTATTTTTTTTGAAGATACAAAGATAATAAACAATTGGTTAGTTATAAAGTCTATTACTCCATATTTCAATTATTCTTCTCTCACTATACTAGTGTTTTAAGAAACTAAACTGGAACTAATTTAAATAACTCAAATTAGAGAAAAATTTCCGCAAATAATTCTTTTTTCATGTTTAAAAAAGCTATTTTTGCATTCAATCTAATATAACGCCATAACGATGCTTCAATTTTTATGTTGTTGAATATCGGAAAACCGTTGAGATTGCTATTTGATAATTAAAATAATCCTTTTATAAATTAAAACGTAAACTTTATGAGTTGGCTAATTAATTCTTCAGTCGGGCGGAAATTTATCATGAGTATTTCTGGCCTGTTTTTAATTCTGTTCCTACTATTTCACATGGTAATGAACATAGTGATGGTATTCTCTTTTGAGGCTTATGACATGATAAGTGAATTCTTAGGAGCAAACTGGTATGCTATTGCGGGTACGATTGTACTGGCTGCTGGCTTTATCATTCACATTCTGTATGCTTCTATACTTACTTTGCAAAACAGAAAAGCAAGAGGTAAAGATAGATATGCAGTTTCTAACAACAAAGATGCACCATGGTCATCAAAAAACATGTATGTATTAGGTTTTGCCATATTAGCATTTTTAGTGCTTCACATGGTTCAACTTTGGTACAAAATGCAGTTTAAAGAGCTTATAGGCGCAGCTGATGCTATCAGTCACGGTTCTAAACTTGTAATTCCATTGTTTAAGAACCCGATTAATGTTATTATCTATTTAGCAGCATTTGTAGCTCTTTGGTTTCATCTAACGCATGGTTTCTGGAGCGCACTACACTCAGTTGGTTGGAACAACACTATCTGGATGAAACGCCTAAAAGCCATTTCATACGTGGTAGCAACAATTCTAGCTGTTGGATATGCAGTAGTACCAATTTACATTTACTTCTTTTATAATGGTCCTATACCTGTTTTATAAAGAGTAAATAATTAATCACACTTAAGAAATTTTGAAAAAATGAATAGATTAGATCCAAAAATACCGGCAGGACCTCTCGCCGAAAAATGGTCGAATTATAAGAGCAGTCAAAAACTAGTAAACCCTGCCAACAAGCGTCGATTAGATGTTATTGTTGTTGGTACAGGTTTAGCAGGAGCCTCTGCTGCTGCATCCCTTGGTGAGCTTGGCTTTAAAGTTAAAAACTTTTGTATACAAGACTCTCCTCGCCGTGCACACTCAATTGCAGCACAAGGAGGTATTAATGCAGCTAAGAACTATCAAAACGATGGTGACTCAGTATATCGTTTGTTCTATGACACTATTAAAGGTGGTGACTATCGTGCTCGTGAAGCCAACGTATATCGCTTAGCTGAAGTATCAAACGAAATTATAGACCAATGTGTAGCACAAGGTGTTCCTTTTGCACGCGAGTATGGTGGTTTGCTTGCAAACCGTTCGTTTGGTGGCGCCCAAGTATCACGTACTTTCTATGCACGTGGTCAAACTGGTCAACAACTTCTATTAGGTGCATACTCAGCTTTGAGCCGTGCAGTTGAGAGAAAACAAGTAAATCTGTACACTCGCTACGAGATGGTTGACTTAGTTGTAATAGATGGCCGTGCAAGAGGTATTATTGCTCGCAACCTTATAACAGGAAAGCTAGAGCGCTTTGCAGCTCATGCTGTAGTTATTGCAACAGGTGGATACGGTAATACATTTTTCCTTTCTACCATGGCTATGACTTCAAATGGTTCTGCTGCATGGCAATGCTACAAAAAAGGCGCTATGTTTGGAAATCCTGGTATGGCACAAATTCACCCAACTTGTATACCTGTTCATGGTGAAACTCAGTCTAAGTTAACTCTGATGTCTGAGTCGCTACGCAACGATGGACGCATCTGGGTACCAAAGAAAAAGGAGGATGCAGAAGCTATCCGAAAAGGCAAACTAAAGCCTACAGATATTAAAGAAGAAGACAGAGACTACTACTTAGAGCGTAGATATCCAGCATTCGGAAACTTAGTGCCTCGCGATGTTGCATCACGTGCAGCTAAGGAGCGTTGCGATGCAGGCTTTGGTGTTGGCTCATCAGGACTTGCTGTTTACCTTGACTTTGAAGATGCCATCAAGCGTTTAGGCAAGGATGTTGTAGAAGAAAGATATGGCAACCTTTTCCAAATGTATGAAAAGATTATTGACGACGATCCATATAAGACTCCAATGATGATATTCCCTGCAACCCATTATACTATGGGTGGTATTTGGGTTGATTATGATTTGATGAGCACAATACCTGGATTATTTGCAATTGGCGAAGCTAACTTCTCGGATCACGGAGCAAACAGATTAGGAGCATCTGCTCTCATGCAAGGTTTGGCTGATGGATATTTTGTATTGCCCTACACTATACAAAACTACTTAGCAGATCAGATCAATGTGCCACGCTTTAGCACTGATAGCCCTGAATTTGATCAAGCAGAGAAAGGAATTGAAGATCGCATACAAAAACTAATGGACATAAATGGTGAGCACTCTGTAGATTATTTCCACAAAAAACTTGGTAATATCATGTGGAATGATGTTGGAATGGCTCGAGAGGCTGAAGGTCTTAAAAGAGCAGTTGTAGAAATTGATGCATTGAAAAAAGAGTTTTGGTCTAATGTTCGCATCCCAGGAGTTGCAGACACAACAAACCAAGAATTAGAAAAAGCTTTACGCTTAGCTGACTATTTTGAAATTGGTCAATTAATGGCACGCGATGCATTAAATAGAGAAGAATCATGTGGTGGACACTTTAGAGTAGAGCACCAAACTGAAGAGGGTGAGGCTTTGCGTCATGATGACAAGTTTGCTTATGTTGCTTGCTGGGAATACATGGGCGAGGACAAAGAACCTGTTATGTATAAAGAACCATTAGAGTATGAATTCATCGTTCGCGAACAACGAAACTACAAATCGTAAAAAATAAACAATCATGGATATAGATATAAATATAAAAGTTAGAGTTTGGCGTCAGAAAGGGCCAAAAGATAAAGGCTTTTTCGAGACACATGAATTAAAAAACATTTCTCAAGGAAACTCTTTCCTTGAGATGATGGATATATTAAACGAGCAGCTCATCAACGAGGGTAAAGAACCTGTAGTTTTTGATCACGATTGCCGTGAAGGTATTTGTGGAATGTGCAGTTTGTATATCAATGGCTATGCACACGGACCAGATGAAGATATACCTACTTGTCAGTTGCACATGCGTAAATTTAATGAAGGTGATACTATTACTATTGAGCCATGGCGCTCAGCAGGATTTCCTATAATAAAGGATTTAATGGTAGATCGTACTGCATTTGACAAAATCATTCAGTCGGGTGGATATGTTTCGGTAAACACGGGAGGAACACCCGATGCTAACTCATTGCCAATTCCAAGACACAATGCAGAGGCAGCAATGGATGCAGCAGCTTGTATTGGATGTGGTGCTTGTGTAGCAGCTTGCAAGAACGGCTCAGCAATGCTTTTTGTTGCTGCTAAAGTAACACAATTAGCTCTGCTTCCGCAAGGAAGAGCAGAAGCTATGAGAAGAGCAAAATCGATGGTTGCAAGAATGGATGAATTAGGCTTTGGTAACTGTACTAATACAGGAGCTTGCGAAGTTGAATGTCCTAAAAACATTTCAATCACTAATATTGCTCGCTTGAACTATGAGTTCTTGAATGCTAAATTTAGAGACTAGCCGACTTTAAATACACATAAAGTGTAACATAATAAATTACGGCACTATCCATTTAACTGGTTAGTGCCGTTTTTATTGTGTAATAGCTTTAAATTGGAAAAACCCTTCAACGATAGTGTTTATAAGGGCTCCCACAGTTTTTATTAGAGCTGTTTAATAATTATTTTAGTTAAAATCACAAATACTGAAACATTAACTACTACATTTGTTGTTATATAGAAAAGAAGATCTATGAATGTTGAACAAAAGCAGAATTAAAATGAAAAAGAAGAATTTATTTATAATAGCACTTATTGTAGCTTTTAGCACAATAGCTACTACAGGTTACTCTCAAGTTCGATTCGGATTGAGAGGAGAAGTAGGATTAAACAAAGCATCTTTTTCTAAAGATGCAATTGAGGTTGAAAATCTAAACACCTTTAAAATAGGACCCACGGTTGAGATAATGTTTCCAGTAATGGACCTTGGTGTAGAAGCTTCCATTTTGTATAACAACAGCAAAATGAAAATTGAAGATAATGGTAGTTTTTGGCAAGAGGTTGAAGAGACTAACCACTACATAGATGTCCCCATAAATCTCAAATACAAATTTGGCCTAATCTCACCACTTAAGATATATGTTATGGGAGGACCATATGCAAAATTCCATATAAGTGGTGGTGATAATTTTGAAACAGTTTCTGACAAGATTAAAGCTAAGTCTTTTGAAGCAGGAGTAAACTTGGGGCTAGGAGTAGAGCTATTTAAAAAATTAGCAGTAGGTGTCAATTATGGAATACCCCTGACTGATAACTACTCTGTGAACGAACCTGAATGGAAAGATGCTTTCAACAACAAGGATGGACTTTGGTCTATTCAAGCAACAGTTTATCTATAAGAGATGACACTATTTGCCGATGTAATCTTACCGTTAGCTCTTGCTGATAGCTATACTTATGAAATTCCTAAAGATTTAGAAAGAGTAATCCAACCAGGACATAGAGTAATTGTCCCATTTGGAAAAAACAAGTTTTATACGGCAATAGTTTTGAGGGTTCATCATAAGAGACCCAAGGATATATCATTAAAAGAAATTCACTCACAGCTCGATTCACACCCAATAGTGAATCAACACCAATTGAAGCTTTGGGAGTGGATTTCTTTTTACTACATGGCCCCCATGGGCGATGTATACAATGCAGCGCTGCCAGCACAATTAAAACTAGAGAGCAAAGCTTATGTTTCTCTCTCACCCAAACATGAGAAACTAGATACTCAGCTAACCCCTACCGAACAAGATATAGTAAACTATCTGTATGATAGAAAAAGTCCCCAACAAATAGCTGAATTATCAAAAAATCTAAACAATAAAAATATTCATTTTCATATAAATGCTTTATCATCAAAAAAAGTAGTGTTAGTTAGTCAAACGATAAGCAAAAAATATAAACAAAAAATAGAGAAACATATTCGTATTCATCCAGAGTTCAATCAATCATCAGCAGATGAGGTTCTTAATCGTGCAAAGAAACAACTAGAGCTATACAATTTTGTTAAGGGATATCTGGAAGAGCATAAAACAATATCTATTAGTAGAAAAGAGCTCTTAATGGATGAAACATTTGCTCCGTCTATACTATCTGCCCTTATTGCTAAAGATATATTAGAGCAGTTCGAAGTATCAGCCTCTAGACTTAACACACAAGAGCTTCAAATAGACTATACAAAAGAACTAACACCCCACCAACAAGAGGCATACGAAGAGGTAAAAAAAGTTTTCGAAGAGAAAGATGTATGCTTGCTACATGGCATCACATCATCAGGTAAAACTGAAGTTTATATTCAATTGATGAAAGATGCTATAAAAAAAGGGTATCAAGTACTCTACCTGCTACCAGAAATAGCACTCACTACGCAGCTTACAAGTCGATTACAAGCGGTGTTTGGCAATGACCTGGCAATATATCATTCTAAAGTAAACGATAACATAAGAGCTGAGATTTGGCTTAAGATGATTTCAGACAATCCTTATAAAATAATTATAGGGGTTCGTTCTTCTATATTCATGCCATTTAAAAACTTAGGCTTAGTTGTTATAGACGAGGAGCATGATCAAAGCTACAGACAAACAAGCCCATCGCCTCGCTACCACGGCAAGAACACAGCCATAATGTACGCCCATTTTCAAAATGCTAAAACATTGCTGGGATCAGCAACCCCCTCCATTGAGTCGTACTACAACACTCTATCAGGCAAGTATGGAGTAGTAAGTCTTACCCAACGTTACAAAAATATGGCATTGCCAACAATTACTCTTGTTGATACGAAAGATCTACGACGGAGAAAAATAATGAAAACACTGCTTTCGCCTCTATTAATAGAGCAAATAGAGGATGCACTGACAAACAAACAACAAGTTATCCTTTTCAGAAACCGAAGAGGTTTTGCCCCTATTTTAGAGTGCAGCAGCTGTGGCTACACACCCAAATGCCATGATTGCGACGTGACACTCACCTATCACAAATATCAAAACAGATTGAAATGTCACTATTGCGATGCCGCCTACCCTGTAATAACTGAATGCCCTGAATGCACAGAAGGTAAGTTACAACACCTTGGAAGCGGCACAGAACAATTGGCTGAAGAGGTGAGTACACTTTTCCCCGATACTGTAGTAACTCGAATGGATACAGATACAACACGTGGAGCAACATCATACGAACAAATACTAAATGACTTCTCACAAGGCAAGTCACAAATATTGGTGGGAACAAAAATGGTATCAAAAGGATTAGACTTCGACAATGTGCGCGTAGTGGGTATTATCCAAGCAGACAGCTTACTTAACTTTCCTGACTTTCGATCTCACGAAGAAGGGTTTCAGATGATAACTCAAGCTAGTGGGCGCTCAGGCAGAAAAGGAGTAGCAGGTACAGTGGTGATTCAGACCTCTAATCCTAACCAACCTATTTTTGACTTTATCAAAAACAATGACTTCCTCAGCTTTTTCAATGCACAACTAGCAGAAAGAAAAATGTTTAAGTATCCACCATACTATCGGTTAATTGCAATTAAGCTACGCTACAAGTATGAGAGTAATGTGTCTGAAGCAGCTAACAACCTTGCAGAACTTCTCAAAAAAACACTGGGTCAGCGCGTATTAGGACCTGCAATACCTGCAGTAGGAAGGGTTCAACAATACTATATAAGAGAAATTCTTTTGAAAATGGAAATGGGTTATCCAATAGCACAAGTAAGAACAATACTCAAGCAATGTGAAGAGACAATAAGACAAAGAGCTAAGTTTAAATATATAAAAATACACTACGAAGCAGATATTTAAATAAAAGTGTTGTATAACACTATTTTACAACATGTTTTTATATTTGGCATATACGCTCGGGTGATATATCTTTGCAACGATAACCTAAAACAATCTTTTTTACCTTATTCTAATTACCAGTAATTAACCAAAAGGGAAAAATAGATCAGCTCGGCCGAGTTGGTCTATTTTTTTATCCATACTCTCCCAAATCACTATAAAAAAATGTAACAAACAGACAGATATTGCAAATGTCGCTGACTAAGCTAAGAGCTTTATTAGCGACATTTACAATATTATCAATATAGCCAACACTTTACATGGCTGGCAGATGGATAGGACCATCAAAACCCAAAGGTATACCGAGTAGCATCCATATCGTCATCATCACAATCCATACTAGTAAGAATATAACAGTATAAGGAATCATCAAAGAGATAATTGTACCAATACCATTCTTCTTATCATAGTTCTGTGCATAAGTCACAATTAGTGCAAAGTAACTCATCATCGGAGTTATAACATTCGTCACCGAATCACCTATACGGAAAGCAGCTTGTGTTAATCCTGGATGATATCCCAAAATCATAAACATTGGTACAAACACAGGAGCCATAATAGCCCACTTGGCTGAAGCACTTCCCATAAACATATTTAAGACAGATGATAGCAATAAAAAAGCTAGAATAAGTGGAATTCCTGTGAAGCCCACATGGCTCAAAAACTCAGCACCATCAATAGCTAGTACCAAACCAAGGTTTGAGTAGTTGAACCAGTAAATAAACTGTGCTGCAAAGAATACCAAAACAATATAACCAGCCATTCCCTTCATAGAGTTGGTCATGTGTGTCACCACATCCTTATCACTTGTAATGGTTTTCACTACAATACCATATATGATACCTGGCACAAAGAATAACAACGTTAATGCAACTACAATACCCGAAAAAAATGGAGAACGCAACACACTACCAGTAATAGGATCGCGTAGCAATCCATTCTCAGGGATAATAGTCATCGCCATTATCCCAATAAAGATAAGTGTACCAATACCAGCCCATCGCAGCCCCTTCTTCTCTAGTGGAGTTATCTGCTCTATATCCAGGGGTTTCTGACTCCCCTTATACTCCCCTAGCCTAGGCTCTACAATTTTTTCCGTAACCCAAGTACCAACAATAATAATCATAATAGCGCTTGCCACCATAAAGAAATAGTTAACCATTGGGTTAATATTCATTGAGGGATCGATAATTTGTGCAGCAGAAGTAGAGAGACCAGCCAAAATAGGATCAACAGAACCAATCAAGAAGTTAGACCCAAATCCTGCACTCACTCCTGCAAAAGCAGCAGCAAATCCGGCCATTGGATGTCGACCAAGAGCATGAAAAATCATAGCTCCAAGAGGAATAAGAATTACATAGCCAATTTCAGAAGCAAGGTGAGAAAATATACCCGCCGTAATAATAGCAGCTGTAATCAGCTTTGTAGGAGCACCCAACACCAATTGGCGAACCAACACGGTGAACAGTCCAGAACCTTCTGCAACCCCAATACCTATCAAAATAACTAACACTAAACCTAACGGTGGGAAGTTTACAAAATTACTCTCCACATTCATATAAATCCATCGCAGACCATCAGTATTCAACAAGTTCCTCACAGCAATTATTTCTCCAGTAGCTGGGTGTGTAGCTTCTAACCCAACAGCTGATGCCCACCAAGATAGAAGAGCTACAATTACTGCCATCATTAAAAAGAGAGTAGCGGGATGTGGCAACTTGTTCCCTACAACCTCTATTTTGTCTAATACACGAGAAAAACGGCTTTTCTTAATCATCAATAAATTACATTTATCTTAAAGTGGTTAATAATCAGTCTACTGCAACCAACAAACTTTGGCTCTAGTCTCTTAAAAAAACAGAGAATTGCAAAGATAGTAAAATTACGGGGAAAAAGGGCTTATTTATGCATAGGTCAAGTAGGTAAACCTAGATAATAGTAGAATAATAAAACTTATCTATCATATTTACTTTATTAGTAAAGAAGAAACAAAAAAAAAGGAACAAATTTTTCATTTGCCCCTTTTAAAATGAGTCTCAATAAAAGTAATTTTTACAAATCGCTCAATTGAGAACCTGCTTTAAATTTAACTACTTTTTTTGCAGGAATGTCAATTGGTTCTTTAGTGCGTGGATTAATACCTTTACGTGCACTTCTCTCAGTTACTGAGAATGTACCAAAACCTACTAGAACAACTTTACCGTCATTCTTCAATTCTTCATCTATTGATTCTAATACTGCATCTAATGCTTTTTTCGAATCAACTTTGCTCAATCCTGATTTTTGAGCTACTGCACTTACTAATTCTGATTTATTCATAAGAAAATGATAATAAATTAAACATATAACACTAAGGATTAGCATTATTCGAATGTCAAATATAGATTATAAATCAACAACAATCAAGAAATAAGTGAAAAAACATCTCGAAATTCAAAAAAAAACTCAATAATACCCTATAACAAGGCGTTTAACGGAAATAATCTGTATTTTTGTTTCACAAACAGACAAAATAAAACAACGAATGCAACAAGCTCGATCGAGTTTTTTAAGTGGAATTCCGAATGTATGTAAGAATATTCTAATCATCAATATCATTGTTTGGTTAGCACAAATGGTTCTTATGCAAAGGGGAATTGACCTTACAAATTATCTAGGACTATATTATTTCGAATCACCCAACTTTAGAATTTATCAGTTTTTCACCTACATGTTCTTACACGACCCTCACTCTTTTGGTCATGTTTTTTTCAATATGTTTGCGGTGTTTATGTTTGGTAGATTATTAGAGCAAATATGGGGTCCTAAGAGATTTTTAACATATTACTTTATTACAGGTATAGGCGCTGCCCTTATCCAAATGATAATCATAGGATTTCGCATCTATTCAGTTAAAAGTGGTCTTTCACCAGAAGCAATATCTGATGTTATAGCTCAAGGAGGTAGTTTGCTAGATCAAAGTATGAATTATACAGATGCTGCAAAAGGCACACTGAATATATTGTTGAATACTGGCACAATTGGGGCATCGGGAGCTGTATTCGGTATACTACTAGCATTTGGCATGTTATTCCCCAATATACCTCTCTATATTATCCCATTCCCATTCCCTATAAAAGCCAAATGGCTAGTAATTGGATATGGTGCTATCGAGTTAATCTTGGGATTAGCATATTTGCCAGGAGATAATGTTGCCCACTTTGCACATTTAGGTGGTATGATTTTTGGTATATTTATGATACTGTACTGGAAAAAGAAAGATAGAAAGAAAAATACAAATCATGTCCAATATTTTAGATAACATAAAACGTACTTTTAATAAGGGCGACGTACTTATGAAGTTCATTTTCATAAATATCGCCATGTTCCTTGCTATAAATGCAGTAGGAGTTATAGTTATCCTATTTCGATTAGAGTCACTTGATTTAATATCATTTTTAGCAGTGCCATCTCAACTCAACAGAGTTTTGATTAGGTTTTGGACACTACTCACTTATATGTTTGTTCATGTAGACTTTTTTCATATCCTCTTCAATATGTTATGGCTCTATTGGTTTGGAAAAATATTTTCAACCTACTTCAACGAACGTACACTTGGAAGCCTATATGTAATAGGTGGATTGGCTGGAGCATTGTTGTATATTTTAGCGTTCAACACTATCCCCTACTATTTAGATTTAGGACACAGCTTAATGATTGGGGCTTCGGCTTCTGTAATGGCCATCGTAATGGCAGCAGCATTTTACAGACCCGATGCAACACTCAATCTTCTTCTGCTGGGACGTGTAAAAATTATATATATAGCCATAGCCGTGTTTTTTATCGACTTTTTCTCGTTAAGTAGTGGCAGCAATCCTGGTGGACATGTTGCCCATATAGGAGGAGCTATTGCAGGATATCTCTTCGCAACCCAATACCGTAAAGGTAAAGATATAACATTGCCTATTAGCCGTGTTTTAGACAAAATTGCAAACCTATTTAAAAAGAGAAAGTATAAAGGAGCTCATAAAGTTGTTTACAAAAAACCCGAGAGCGACTACGACTACAACTATAGGAAAGCTCAAGAATCTAAAAATATAGATGGCATATTAGACAAGCTGAAACAATCAGGATATGGTAGTCTGACATCTGAAGAAAAACGTCAATTATTCGATGCCAGCAAGAAATAACAAAGGACAACGATCATAACTATTATGATAAGAAAATTTATAAAACTACTTTTCCTTGCTATAACTATTGTGTCTATTTTATTGCTTTTGCTCTCTTTTATGGCATGGTATGTATCGCCACACCGTACTGCTATATTCTCATTTGTTGGCCTTGCATTTCCTATCATTCTCACTACTAATATTATTTGCCTAATATTATGGTTGTTGCTTGACAAATGGAAGGTGGCATTGATTATTGGTGTTGCATTGGTTATCACCTACAAGCCAATCACTACACTCTTTCCGTTAAACCTGAAAAGACAAACAGTACCTGAAAAGAGTTTAAAAGTTCTCACATACAACGTGATGGGTTTTATGAGAGAGTCAAAAAAGGAATCAGCACACCCTCTTTTAGAGTATATAGCTAAAACAGATGCCGATATTGTTTGTTTGCAAGAGTATATGATAAGTAAAACAGGTAAATCGCTACTCACACAAGGAGATGTAAATAAAATACTTAGCAAATACCCTTATCGCTCCATAACAGGATTAGAGTACTCAGGTAAGTATCACACCTACGGACTTGCATGTTTTTCTAAGTTTCCAATCACACACACACACGAGTTCACCTTCAAATCGTCATATAATGGAGCGGCAATATACACAATCGATATAGACGGGGAAACCTACTTAATATCAAACAACCACTTGGAGTCAAATAAAATATCTTCATCGGATAAAAAACTTTATAGTGATTTCCTCTCAAATAGGAATTACCCAACTGCTCTAGAAGTAGGATCAAACATAAAAAGACGGATGGGGCGAGGATACACTAAAAGGGCTACACAGGTGCAGCAAATAACAGACTATATCAGCCAACAAGAGTGCGATAAGCTTATTATATGTGGCGATTTTAATGATATGCCCATCTCTTATGCCTATAAAAAAATGAGGGGCAACCTTGCAGATGCTTATGCTTCAACAGGATTTGGACCAGGAATAACTTATCACGAGCATCTTTTCCTCTTTAGAATAGATTATATACTGCACAGCAAAAACCTAAAGGCATACAAAACTACAGTGGATAGAGTGAGATACTCAGACCACTACCCTGTTTTAACCTACTTATCAGAACAATAGCTTCACATAGTTTGTTTAGAGTAGTTATAATTGCACACCACACTATTTGCTTTTGAGCAATAAGCAAACTAAATTGGTGAAGCTTAAAAAGAATAAGAAATAAAGATGACACCATTCAAAGTCCAAATATTAGGCTGTGGATCAGCCCTACCCACTACTATGCACAACCCCTCATCTCAATTGGTAGATGTAAATGGCAAACTATTTATGATAGATTGTGGCGAAGGCACGCAACTGCAAATGAGAAAGTTAGGTGTTCGCATGGGCAGGCTCCACAGTATCTTTATATCGCACCTTCATGGCGACCATGTGTTTGGACTTCCGGGTCTTATCTCATCACTCGGTCTACTAGGGCGCACTGCAGAGCTAACCATCTATGCACACCAAGAAATAGAGCAATTTCTAACTCCGTTTCTAAACTTCTTCTGCAAAAACCTTTCTTACAATGTACGTTTGGTATTATTAAAGAGAAAAGGCTATAATTTAATTTATGAAAACAAATCAATCACTATCTCATCATTTCCATTGAAACATCGCATAGCCACATCAGGATTTCTGTTTAAAGAGACAGAAAAGTTGAGACATATTAAACGTGAGATGATTGATTATTATGATATCCCTATTCGTGAAATAAATAATATAAAAAATGGAGCAGACTTCATTACCGCTAAAGGAGAAGTTGTGCCCAATGATAGACTTACTTCCCCACCCAGTCCTCAACGATCGTATGCATACTGCTCTGATACGGCTTATGATGAATCGATAGTTCCTCATATAAAAGGTGTGGACCTTTTATATCACGAAGCTACCTTTTCTGAGTCAGAAATAGAAAGAACAGCCAAAACCGGCCATTCCACCGCAAAACAAGCAGCAGAAATAGCAAAGCTTGCTGAAGTAAAGAAATTGGTAATTGGACATTTCTCATCTCGATATAAAAACTTGAACCCACTATTGGAAGAGGCTAAAGCAGTGTTTGACAACACTGAATTGGCAGAGGAAGGGAAGATTTTTGAATTATAGCATCTACTTAATTTAAGCTAAATGGTTACTCAACAATATAATTCAATAAATTGTTATATATTTACTGAGTAGGGAATTTCAATTCGCATATAGTATTAAAAAATCATCAAACACAAAAAATAAAAATATGAGAATAGCAATTGTAGGCATCAGCGGAGCTGTTGGGCAGGAACTCTTAAGTGTACTAACTGAAAGAAACTTCCCAGTAGAAAGTTTAAAGCTATTTGGTTCGGCTCGAAGTGCTGGTCAAATGTACAGCTTTAGAGGAAAAGAATTAAAAGTATTAGAGCTTCAACATAACGATGACTTCAAAAACATTGATATAGCCTTTGCTTCAGCTGGAGGTAGTATATCTGTAGAGTATGCAGAAACTATTACAAAGCATGGTGCTATTATGATCGACAATTCTAGTGCATTTCGCATGGACGATGATGTCCCATTAGTAGTGCCGGAGCTTAATGCTGAAGATGCTTTGATACGCCCTCGCAACATTATTGCCAACCCAAACTGCACTACTACACAATTGGTAGTTTCACTAAAACCTATAGAAGACCTATCACACATTTCCAAGGTGCATGTTTCTACTTATCAAGCCTCATCAGGAGCGGGTGCTTCGGGTATGGATGAACTGAAAGAACAATATGCACAAATAGAACGTGGCGAAGAACCAACTGTCTCTAAATTTGCCTACCAATTGGCCTACAATTTAATACCCCAAGTAGATTCATTCACAGACAATGGATATACTAAGGAAGAGTTAAAAATGTATTATGAGACGCGCAAAATTATGCATTCAAACATCAAAGTAAGTGCTACATGTATTCGTGTTCCTGTACTACGTGCACACTCTGAGTCGGTGTGGATTGAAACAGAGCGCCCAATTTCAGTGGAAGAGGCAAAAAAAGCTTTTGCTAATGCCCCCGGAATTATATTGATGGACAATCCAGAGCAACAAGAGTATCCAATGCCACTATTCTTAGAAGGTAAGGATGAGGTGTTTGTAGGACGTATTAGAAAAGATTTAACCAATGAAAATGGACTAACTTTTTGGAGTGTGTCTGATCAAATTAAAAAAGGTGCTGCACTGAATGCTGTGCAAATTGCAGAATATATTTTAAAGAAAGAGTTTCAAAAGTAAACGGTTATAACTAATGCTTTAATACAGCTAAAGGCGAAGACTATTTCCCGTTTTTTTAAAAATCGTAAAGACGCAAAACTTTCTTAAATGAAATGCTTGCGTCTTTTTTTAAACCTTTTCACTAAAAGCTGAACTTATACCAACACCCTAACAAACCAATAAACAATCACACCTAAATTAATAAACTTAAGAACAACACCTGTAAAGAAGCCAATAAATGCACCCGAGGCATGCTTCAGTGCGGGTTTTAGATGCGATCCTGAAATGATTCCAGCAATAAGTGCCCCTACGAAAGGACCAAAGATAACACCTAAAGGACCAAACCAAAAACCTGCAAGAAAGCCTATACCAGCACCCCAAACAACCTTTTGGCTGCCACCCATTTTTTTAGTACTCCATAGTGGTAGAAAATTATCAAGAATGAAAACAACTAGTGTAAACAAACCAATAATAATAATTACTGACCAAGAGAGCTTTAAACTAGCGGAAGGAACAAACTTAAGTACCAGCAAGCCTAGCCATGATAGTGGTGGACCTGGCAATACAGGAAGTATCGACCCAACAACACCAACTATGAGTAAAACAGCAGCAAAAACAATTAAAATAGGCTCTAACATTTAAGTGGATATTTAAATGTAATAATGAATAATAAACTTAGCAGTCATCTACTTACATGCAGTTTAGATATGCCTCTCAATGATGCTTCTTCAACACCCTGTGAGGAACATCGCCATGTCCAACAATTTCAAACGGACATGAATCGTAAGCTTTATTCAGCCAATCTTGAGAGATTTCAGTTCCACAATGATAGTGTGCTGTTTCGTTTACACACAACACATTTCGCACTGTCGATAAAATAGTTCCAATATCGTGAGAAACCAATACAATACCCATTCTACTGTTTATATCATCCAATATTTTGTAGAAATTTGTTTCGAAAAGTTTATCTACATATGATATGGGTTCATCCAATATCAACAATACGGGATTATCAACGATAGAGCGTCCTAGCAACACCCTTTGCAACTGTCCACCCGACAGCTCACCAATGGGTCGCTTCAGCAATTGATCAACCCCCATTTGTTCTGCAACCTCTTGCACTCTCTCTCTATATTTAAAGGAAAGTGCAAACGATGGCAACTTGCCACTCATTGATAGCCCTGACAAAATCACGTCATGCACAGTGATAGGAAATTTTCGATCAATTTTATTAAGTTGAGGTAAATAACCAATATTGATTTTAGATACACTATTACCCTTTGAGTTGTAAAAAGACACTTTACCTTCTGTAGGCTTTATTAACCCCATTATGGTACGAAGCAATGTAGTCTTACCTCCACCATTAGGTCCAATAATACCCAGAAAATCTTTTTGATATACAGAAAACGAAATATTCTTAATTATCCGTGGATTATTATCATAACCGGCAGACACATTAACTATATCGATGATTTTATTCATTTTTAGATAAGATTTCAGCAATCTTGATCAACTCTTCACTCCAATTATACGATAGAGGATCGATTGAATAAATTGAAGCATCAACCTCTTTGGCAAGCGACTCAGCATTCTTCAAGTCGAAACCTTTTTGAACAAAAATGGTCCTTATACCCTCTTCGTGTGCCAAATCAATCATCTGTTTAAGCTGTTGCGGTGATGGACTTTTCCCTTCAAACTCAATACTATATTGAGTCAAATTATAATCACGTGCAAAATAAGATAGTGCTGGATGGTAAATAATAAAAGATTTCACTGGAGCATTTTCCAACAATGCAGTAATCTTTTTATCTGTTTCAAATATCTTCTCTTTCAACACTTCAAAATTTTCACGATAGAGTTTTTGGTTTTCAACATCCGCCATAACCAATGCATTGAGGATATTTTCAGCCATTAAAAGGGCGCTTTTAGGCGAGCTCCATATATGAGGATCTACACCAGAATGATTGTGACCATCATCATCATCATGCTTATGATCACCAATTATGTTTTCTGAGCTATCACCTTCTATCAAAATAATTTCAAAAGAAGTATTCACAACTTTTACTTCTGCATTATTCTCTGCTAGAGTTTTCCCCCAGGCATTTTCAAACCCTAAGTGACCTACTTGAAAATAGAGGACACTTTTGCTCAATGCCACCATTTGCGATGGAGTTGGGTCGTATGTTTCAGGACTTGTGCCAGCAGGAACAATTGTGTTTACCTTAAAATTATCTCCTGCAATCATCTCTACAAAATAACGTTGTGGCTCAATAGTAACAGACACTGTTGGCTTATTGTTGCCAACAGAATTACAACCAACCACAAACAGTAGAGCTAAAAAAGTATATATATAATATTTCATTAAATAATGGGATTGTTTATTTTGTATATCTTCCAACATGCAAATTTAGCAAAAATTACACTTTTAGCAATCTATATGGCAAGAATTCGTACATTTGTTTTTTAACTCACAAACAAACACCCTATTTATGAATTCTCAGTTGAAGACTAAACTTATTACAACAGAAGATGGTTCTCACTCACTCTATGTGCCGCATCTAAACGAGCATTACCACTCAACACATGGAGCTATTCAAGAGTCGCGTCATGTGTATATCGATACAGGACTAAACGCTTGCAAATTAGAAAAGATAAATGTACTAGAAATAGGATTTGGAACGGGACTCAATACTTTCCTAACTTTAATGGAGTCGGAGAAAACAAACAAAGTAGTAAAATACACCTCTCTAGAACTTTATCCACTAGCTATTGAAAGTGCAAAGCAACTAAATTATGCAGAGCAACTAACGGATAAAAAAAGAGTGACACAATTCTTAGATTTACACAAAGCACCATGGGGTAAAGAGGTAGACATAACTCCAAACTTTTCTTTGCGTAAAATAGAGACAGATATAAGCAATACTAACAATTTAGATACCACTGTGCACTACGATGTTATCTATTTTGATGCTTTTGCTCCTGAAAAACAACCTGAAATGTGGACACAGCAAATATTTGATAAGCTGTTTTCACTTTCCAACAAGAATGCAATCATTACTACCTATTGTGCAAAGGGAGTTGTGAGAAGAATGATTGAAAGTTCAGGCTACAAAATGGAAAGACTACCTGGACCCCCTGGAAAGAGGGAGATATTGAGAGGAAGAAAAGTTTAGATAGAAGATAATTATAGAATACAGTAAGACATTGCCACAACAATAATTCGAATACTACTCTAAAGCGCTCTCATTATTGCCTTTCTGCATTATCTCCATTTGTTGTCGAACAGACTCTTCATGTATAGCTTCAAGAAGTCTTTTAGCAAAAGTTGCAGACATCCCCATCTTTTTAGCCTGTTCAATCCTTTTTGTCAATATTTCGTTGTAACGACTAGTCTGTAAGATTGGCATTTTCTGCTCTATTTTGTATTCCCCAATTTCACATGAAATACGCATTCGCTTACTTAGCAAATCAATAATTCTATTATCAATCTCATCGATTTGAACTCGAAAGTTAGCTAAATCTTCGGTTAATTGAGTTTTATCTCTTATCACAAGCGATTGCAAAACCCTCTTTAGCTCTTTAGGCGTTATCTGCTGGTTTCTATCACTCCAAGCTTTATCAGGATTACAGTGCGTCTCAATGATTAAACCCTTGAAATTTAAATCCATTGCCTGTTGTGAAATTGTTTTTATTAAGTTGCGACTACCACCAATATGACTAGGATCGCAAAGAATAGGTAAATCAGGGTAACGCCTTTTTAATTCGATAGGTACATGCCACTTTGGAAGATTGCGATAAATATTCTTGTCTGCTGTACTAAAACCACGATGAATTGCACCCAAGCGAGTAACGCCGGCATTACTAAGACGCTCAAAAGCTCCTATCCAGAGCTCTAAATCTACATTTACGGGGTTTTTTATCAGTACTGGAATATCTATGCCTTTCAAAGTGTCTGCAATTTCTTGTACTGCAAATGGATTAGCTGTAGTGCGAGCCCCAATCCAAAGCATATCTATATCATTTTTAAGAGCTTCAATCACATGTTTTTTGGTTGCTACCTCTGTGGCAACAAACATCCCTGTCTCCTCTTTCACCCTTTGCAACCACTTAAACCCAACAGATCCTACACCCTCAAAGCCTCCCGGCTTGGTACGTGGTTTCCAAATACCTGCTCTAAATATTTTAACTCCCATCAAAGAGAGCTCTCTAGCAATCTGTATGACCTGCTCCTCTGTTTCTGCACTGCATGGTCCCGAAATTACTAATGGTCGCTTCTCATCTACACCAGGCAAAAGAATTGATTCTACCTCCATAGTTTATTTTAAATGGCTTCTATTTACTAAAAAATCGGCTATTCGTTCATAAGCCTCCTTTATAGTTGCAGCCGAACTGCCCAATGACATACGAATGTATCTATCTCCATTACTGCCGTATATAAAACCAGGGGTTAAAAAAACATATGCTTTATGCAGCAAGTCGTCTACTAAAGTTTGGCTGCTTTTCTCATCATCTGCAATTCTTGCCCACACATATAGCCCTGACTGATTTGTAGAATAGGTACAACCCATAATACTCATTATTTTGTATGCCCATATTCTACGTTGCTCATAGAGCAAGTTCATATTTTCGTGCCACTGCTTTGGAGTATCAAGTGCTTTAATAGTTGCCATTTGCAAAGGTTTAAACTGACCACAATCTGTATTACTTTTCACCCTTATAACCCATTTTACAAATTGCTCGTTGGATGAAAGTATACCCATCCGCCATCCTGCCATATTATGAGAATTGCTCATAGAATTTAATTCAATGCAAATATCTTTTGCCCCATCCACTTGGAAAATACTTAATGGCTTGTCATTTAAAATAAAACTATATGAATTATCGTGACAAATTATAATTGAATGCTTTTTCCCAAATGCAACTAATTTCTCAAACAGTTCAATGCTTGCATTGCCTCCAGTAGGCATATTAGGATAGTTTACCCACATAAGTTTTACCTTTGAAAGGTCCATCTTTTCTAGTGCCTCAAAATCAGGATGCCAATTATCAGATTCAATTAAATCATATGGAATAACATTGGCATTCATCAGTTTTGACACAGATGTATACGAGAGGTGTCCAGGATTAGGAATCAAAACACCGTCTCCTGGATTAAGAAAAGTCAATGAAACCTGCACAATTCCTTCTTTAGATCCACCAAGAGGAAGAATTTCTGAAGAAGAAAGCTCAACACCATACATCCTGCTGTACCAACTTGAGTAAGCCTGTGTTAACTCGGGTATTCCTGTGCATGGTTGATACCCGTGAATATCGCTGCGTGCAGCAGCTTTGCATAATTCATTAACTACATATTCAGAAGGTGGCAAGTCGGGGTTTCCAATACCAAGATTAATAACATCCTTACCTTCAGCATTCATCTGAGCAATATCTCGCAACTTAACAGAGAGATAATATTCCGAAATATTTTTAAGGTGATTTGCTGGCTCTATATAATTAGTGTGTCCCATTTTTCTAGCTAATTTTCATTATTAATGTTTCCTCTTCCTTTATTGTTAGTTAAAGCAGCGCCACTTATCATTTTCTTATCTTTTATATAGAGTATCTTTGCAACCATAAGCATATCAGCACAAACAGGCAACAAACTCAAATAAATTAAAAAAATCCCATCAATGTGTTCGACAGGGTTTCATGGCATGATAGGTATCTATGTTTTAGTTCTAACACATTAAGCACAACCTCATCTTATTTATAAAAAACATGTCACAATGGAAGTAATAAATTTCGTAATTCAATCTTTAATTAAAAAACTATATGCACAAATGTAATTGATTTTTTATTTACAATAGCAAGAGGTTGTAATAAAAAAGTATAACCCCACCAACTATTATTGTTATAAATAACAGATTAGCAATATTAAACCTTAAATTAATCCTCAATATTTCTTAAACACACTATTTGAAACAGATTTAAGGAATAGAAAAAAGAAAATTCGGTGAAAATCATTAAAATCTTTTTATATTTGCATTTGATTTTACAATGAAAAGAGAACTACAGCTTTTCGTTCTTTGTCAAAACAAGGCTAAAGTGAAGATTTAAACAATCAATGAATCCATAAGACTTGCAATTAAACAAAGATTATAAAAAGTAGAGATTAACAGAATTACTAACAGATTAAATCACATTCTATGTTTAAAAAACATCCAAAAGGATTACTCGGAGCTGCCCTTTCAAACATGGGCGAACGCTTCGGTTTTTACATAATGATGGCGATTCTTTCGCTCTTCCTTATGTCGAAATTTGGTTTGGAAAAGACTCCTGCAACCATTATCTACTCAGTTTTTTATGCCTTAATTTATCTTTTAGCATTGGTCGGTGGATTGATTGCCGATAAAACTAAGAAGTATAAAGGAACTATTTTTGCGGGCCTTATAATGATGACAGTTGGATATGCCCTTATTGCTATCCCATCACCAACACCAGTTCCCAACTTTGCGCTTTATTTAACGCTCACCTGTTTCGGTCTATTTATCATTGCATTTGGTAACGGTCTGTTTAAAGGAAACTTGCAAGCTGTTGTGGGTCAAATGTACGATAACCCTGAATATGAAGATAAGCGAGACACTGGTTTCCAAATCTTCTACATGTTCATTAATATAGGAGCACTTTTTGCCCCTTCTTTAGCAGTGTTAATCAGAAACTGGTGGCTACAACACAATGGTTTTGCATATAATGCCGACCTTCCAGCACTTTGCCATGGTTATATAGAGGGAACTCTTTCTACTGAAGCTGGAGCTCGCTTCTCTGAGCTTGCTACAACTGTAAGCTCTACTGTGCAAACAGACTTAATGGGATTTGCCAACCAATATCTTGATGTTTTCAACAGAGGCTTCCATTATGCATTTGCTATAGCTATTGTTGCTATGTTGATTTCAGTAGTTATTTGGCTTACAAACAAGAACAAACTTCCTGATCCAGCACAAAAGGCAGTTAAAAAAGAAAGAACTATAGACCAGCCTGTAGAGGTTGAAATGAGTCAAGATGAAGTTCGTCAAAGACTATATGCTCTATTTGCAGTATTTGCAGTTGTTATTTTCTTCTGGTTTTCATTCCATCAAAATGGTGTTACGCTTACCTTCTTTGCTAGTCAATACACAGACCTCAGCATGTTGAAGATTGATCTTTGGGGCCTTGCAACAATTGAAGGTGCCGAGATATTCCAAACATTTAATCCTTTATTTGTTGTGTTTCTAACCCCTATTATTATTGGTCTATTTGGCTGGCTTAAAGCTAAAGGCAAAGAGCCTTCCACTCCAAAGAAGATTGCAATAGGTATGGGTATTGCTGCAGCGGCATTTGGTGTTATGACATTGGGCTCGATAGGTTTACCAAGCGCCTCGGAGGTTGCTGAAATGGGAGGACTCACAAATGCTGAAAGAGTTACACCTTTCTTATTAATTGGAACTTACTTTATACTTACAGTTGCGGAGCTATTTATTAGCCCGCTAGGATTATCATTTGTATCAAAAGTTGCTCCTCCACAATACCAAGGTATTATGCAAGGTGCATGGCTTGGTGCTACAGCACTAGGTAATCAACTATTGATTATTGGAACACTATTCTACGAAAGCATTCCTATTTGGGCAACATGGATGGTGTTTGTAACTGCATGTCTCATTTCAATGTTTACAATGTTGTTTATGTTGAAGTGGCTAGAGAGAGTTTCTGCATAACGCTATACTATTGTAGATACAATTTAAATATTAAAAAAAGGTCAATTCAAAAAGAGTTGACCTTTTTTTTATTGAGCAACCTCGTGCCGAAAAATATAGAGCCTACCTAAAACTCTCACTACTAACACAGTCCTCAATTATGAGAAAGTGCATCGATAAGTAATTTGAAAATCTAGTCTGAAAGTAGCAATAAAAATCTTATATTTGTGTGAATTAAAAAGAACATCAATTATATTTATTATACTGAAATGCAGCCATTTGTACACCTACACGTTCACTCTCAATACTCTTTACTAGACGGACAAGCAAGCATCAAGCGACTGGTAGACAAAGCTATAGATGACGGCATGCCGGCCTTAGCTCTTACAGACCACGGAGTGATGTATGGAGTAAAGGACTTTGTGAATTACGTAAATAAGAAAAACGGTCCTGCCAAGTCTCAAATAAAGAAGATAGAGAAAGAGCTTAAAAAAATTCAAGATAGAGCAGAAAAGGAAGAACTATCTGACGATGATAAAGCAACGGAAAAAGAACTTAAAGAGAAGTTATCTATACAGAAAAAGAATCTATTCAAACCTATCATTGGATGCGAGTGCTATTTGGCTCGTAGAGATAGATTTCAACAAAAAGATAAAGTAGATGCGAGCGGTTGGCACTTAGTGGTGTTAGCTAAAAACTTTAAAGGTTATCAAAACCTCATCAAGATAGTTTCAAAAAGCTGGACCGAAGGTTTCTATTATCGTCCCCGTATCGACAAAGAGCTATTAGAGAAATATAGCGAGGGTTTAATCATTAGCTCTGCTTGTTTAGGTGGAGAAATATCTAGAAAGATAGACAATGGCGAAATAGAAGAAGCGGAGGAAGCCGTAAAGTGGTATAAGTCTGTGTTTGGAGATGACTATTACATAGAGCTGCAACGCCACAAAACCAACAGACCCGATGCTGATGCCACAACATACATAAAACAAGAACGTGTAAACAAAGAACTCATTAAAATTGCTGAGAAGCTAGATGTAAAGGTTATAGCCACCAATGATGTTCACTTTGTGAACGAAGAAGATGCTGATGCCCATGACAGGCTGATATGCTTGAGCACTGGTAGAGACTTCGACGACCCTGATAGAATGCGCTACACCAAACAGGAGTGGCTAAAAACAACCGCCGAGATGAATCAGGTGTTTGCAGACATGCCCAACGTGTTGTCAAACACATTAGAAATTGCTGAAAAGGTAGAGCACTACTCTATCGATCACGATGCACTGATGCCTTTTTTCCCTATCGAAGACTCGTTTGGTACAGAAGAAGAGTATAAAACCCGCTATAGTGAAAAAGACCTGAAAAAAGAATTTGGAGATAAAGTATTCAATCGATTAGGGGGTTACGACAAAGTTATCAGAATTAAACTCGAATCCGACTTCTTGACTCATCTCACCTACAAAGGTGCAGAACGACGCTATGGCAAAGACTTATCAGATGAAATAAAAGAACGATTAGATTTTGAACTTGAAACAATGAAAACCATGGGTTATCCTGGTTATTTCTTAATTGTTCAAGACTTTATAAATGCAGCACGAGAGATGGATGTTGCTGTTGGTCCGGGAAGAGGCTCAGCTGCAGGATCTGCAGTAGCCTATTGTTTAGGTATAACAGATATAGACCCATTAAAATACAACCTACTTTTTGAGCGTTTTTTAAACCCCGATCGTGTATCAATGCCTGATATCGACGTTGATTTTGACGACGAAGGTAGAGATACTGTACTGCATTGGGTAACTGAAAAGTATGGTAAAGAAAATGTAGCACGAATCATTACCTACGGCACTATGGCAACTAAATCTGCTATAAAAGATGTTGCCAGGGTTCAAAAACTCCCTTTGTCAGAAGCTGACAGACTAACAAAACTTATACCGGAAAGAATACCTGGAAAGAAAGTAAATTTAAAAACATCTATTGATTATGTTCCAGAACTAAAAGCTGCATTAAAAAGCGAAAATCCTATAGTTCGCGACACATTGAAGTATGCACAGATGCTTGAAGGAAATGTGCGTAGCACAGGTGTTCACGCATGTGGTGTTATCATATCTCAGACCGACATCTCTGACATTGTGCCAATGAGCACTGCTGATGACAAAACAACTAAAGAAAAACTGCTAGTTACCCAATACGATGGCTCGGTAATTGAAGAGACCGGACTGATAAAAATGGACTTTTTGGGACTTAAAACCCTTTCTATAATTAAGGGAGCTATCGAAAATATTGAACATACTACAGGTGAAAAAATTGATATTAGCGAAATTGATTTAGAAGACGAAAAAACTTACGACCTTTATAGCCAAGGAAAGACGAGTGGCACATTTCAGTTTGAGTCTGCAGGAATGCAGAAATACCTAAAGGAGTTGAAACCAACTAAGTTTGAAGACCTCATTGCAATGAATGCCCTCTATCGTCCAGGTCCGATGGACTATATACCATCGTTTGTGGCACGAAAACACGGACGCGAAGAGATATCTTACGACCTTCCTATAATGAAGGAGTATCTTGATGAGACCTACGGTATTACCGTGTATCAAGAACAGGTCATGCTTCTATCACGATTGCTTGCAAACTTTACACGTGGTCAATCTGACGAATTGCGTAAAGCAATGGGTAAGAAGCAGATTGAACAGATGAACTCATTGAGGGAGAAGTTTCTGCAAGGAGGTCGAAACAATGGGCACGACGATAAAACATTGCTTAAGATATGGGCAGATTGGGAAAAATTTGCTTCTTATGCCTTCAATAAATCTCACGCCACTTGTTATTCATGGATTGCATATCAAACAGCTTGGCTTAAAGCTAATTACCCATCGGAGTATATGGCTGCAGTGTTGTCAAACAACTTGAACAACATTACCGAGATAACCAAGTTTATGGACGAATGTCGCTCAATGGGAATGAATGTGTTGAGTCCGGATGTAAATGAATCGTTCTTTAAGTTCTCAGTAAATAAAGAGAAAGACCTGCGCTTTGGACTAGCTGCCATAAAAGGAGTTGGGAACAGTGCTGTGAAAGCTATTATTGAAGAACGTGAGAAAGACGGACACTTTACCGATATCTTCAACTTTGTTGAACGAGTGCCAGTATCAGCCTGCAATAAAAAAACCCTTGAATCACTTGCTCTTGCAGGTGCATTCGATTCATTAAAGGGTATAAGCAGAGAGCAGTTTTTTGCAACCAACGATAAAGATGAGCCTTTTGTAGACACACTTATACGATACGGAAGCAAATTTCAAGCAGATCAAAACAACACAATGAATTCTTTGTTTGGAGATGCGTTTTCTAATCAAATAGAAACTCCTGAAATTCCTACTGCTACACCGTGGACAGACTTAGAAAAACTAAACAAGGAAAGAGATTTAATTGGAATATACCTTTCAGCTCATCCATTAGATGACTATGAGTTGATCTTAAAATATGTATGCAACACCTCGACAGCCGACCTAGCTGATATAGAAAAAATGAACGGCAAGGAGGTTACATTTGGTGGCATGGTTACTACAAGTAGAGAAGGACAAACAAGACGTGGCTCTCCTTTCACTATATTTAAAATAGAAGACTTTAGTGGCAATTATGAAATTGCCCTGTTTGGTGATGATAGTATCAATTATGGCAAATTTGCACGACCAGGACTATCACTTTTCATTCGTGGCAAAATTCAAACCAGACGCTACGATCAATCTCAATATGAGTTTAAAATAAACAGCATTCAGCTACTTCCTGATGTAAAAGACACCTTGCTGGAAAAACTAACAATACAAATGCCCCTTACATCTATAACCACTGAATCGGTTGCAGATTTATCGGCACTGTTAAAAAACAATTCAGGCAATACATTGTTATATTTCCATGTTTACGGAGCCGAGCCTCATTTAAACCTTGAGCTCTTTTCTCGTAAATCTAAAATTGCTGTAACTAGTCAGCTAGTCGACTATTTAAAAAGCAACGAGGCAATCAAATTTAAAGTGAATTAATACAAAATACAAATATTAAAAAACCAATTTAAACAGTACAATTATGGCTCTTGAAATCACAGATGCAACATTAGAAGATGTTCTAAAAACAGACAAACTTGTAGTTATTGACTTTTGGGCAGAATGGTGCGGACCTTGTAAAATGGTAGGTCCAATCATTGAAGAACTTGCAAAAGAGTATAGCGAAAAAGCAGTAATAGGCAAAGTTGATGTAGACAATAACGACGAAGCTACTTCAAAGTATGGAATAAGAAACATTCCTACCACAATCTTTATCAAAAATGGAGAAATTGTGGATAAGATTGTAGGTGCAGGTTCTAAGAAAGTCTTTGCTGAGAAAATTGAACAACATGTTTAAATAAACTCAACTATTTAGATTAGTTTATTAAAAAGTAGTAATAAAGGGGAGCTATCAATAGTTCCCCTTTTTTATTTCAACACAGATAAACAGCAAAATTATGCCTCTCCTTTAAAACCTTCCCACTAATGAGTTTTTTTAAGTTTATTTCCACTCTTGCACAATTATCAATTTGTAAATAATAAGCCACTGTTTTTTACAGTTCACTCGTAGATGCGCCACAAAAAAGCTAGAAATCAAATCTACCGTGGTAAATGGAGCGTTCAAGCCTTGAAATTCAAATCTACGGCGGTAGATTGAAAATTCATACCATGAAAATTGAATCTACGACTGTAGAAACACTTTGAAATAGCAAATCGGTATTTTTGCAAAAAAGCATGAGAGAAAAAAGTCTCGAAGAAATAAAAAGCAACAAAAAATAGATAAATCAACCCATGAAAAGAGAATCATCTATCGGAAATTGCAGCTTTAGGAGATGATTGGTGCAAATTTTTGCAACAAAACAAAAACAGTGCTTTTCAAAGCAAATCTACCATGGTAGATGCAAGTTTCAACTGTTTTAGGCATTTTGTACGGCTACAAAATGTTTTGAAAAGATATGGCAATAGATTTCAAATTACACAACCTGCAAGCTAAACAATTATTCACAATCTGAAACAAAAAGATAGTCTATTGCATTCTAGTAATTATCAATCTAAATAGTGTAGTATATAGATACCTCTTCACTATTTTACAACCTAAACAACAATTAAAAGAAGGAGAAGTAATCTGGCACTAAATAATATTTATATTTAATTACAGTCATTTACTAAGCATTTTTAATAAGGATGTAGTTTTAATTCATTATTTTTGTTCTCTAGCGAGACAATAATTCTAAAACAACAATTAAATTACAAAAGAATGAGACATCTAAGTATTGTATTATCCCTGCTTCTATCAATAGGAGTATTGGCACAAGAGCAAAAGCATGAAATAGCTGAAGGACTGATTGAATACCACGATCTATTCAACACATCGATGGTAGAAGGCGTTAGCTGCTACCGAATACCTGCTATTATAACTGCACCAAATGGAGATATCATTGCAGCAATTGACGAACGTGTAGAAAGCTGTGCAGACCTCAACCCTAACAATGACATAAATATTGTAGCAAGAAGAAGTTCTGATAATGGAAAAACATGGTCAGATATCGAAACTATAATCGACTTTCCTTTTGGTCAATCTGCATCAGACCCTTCGATGATTGTAGATAAAGTAACCAACGATATTTTCCTCTTTTACAACTACATGGATCTACAGAAAGAAAAGGGAGTTTATTATCTGCATGTAACAAAAAGTAGCGACAATGGTAAAACTTGGAGCAAACCCGAAGATATAACTTCTCAAATAGCAAAACCCGAATGGCATACAGACTTCAAATTTATCACATCGGGTAGAGGAATTCAAACACGCTCTGGCAAACTGCTACACACTATGGTTAATTTGAAAAACGGATTGCACCTCTTTGGTAGCGACGATCACGGAGAGACATGGTTCTTAATTGACACACCCATAACTCCTGCTGACGAATCTAAGGTTTTAGAGCTTACTGATGGCACATGGGTTATCAACAGCCGTGTTCATCATAAAGGACTACGCATTATGCACTCTTCGGTAGACGAAGGACAAACTTGGACAACCAAAGAAGAGCCACAACTGATTGATCCAGGAAACAATGCTAGCTTTATTAGATACACCGCCAAAGAAGATGGCTATGATAAAGACAGAATCTTGTTTTCTAATGCTAAAATGAAACAAGGTAGATATAATATGACTGTACGCATTAGCTACGACGAGGGAAAAACATGGTCGGAAGGCAAGACTATCTATCCAGGAAGTTCGGCCTATTCTTCGTTAACAATACTAGAAAATGGTGATATAGGTCTATTCTTCGAAAAAGACAACCACACAGAAAATGTATTTGCTAGTTTTTCATTAGACTGGCTCACTGATGGCAAAGATGTATACACAAAGCCCTCGAAGTAATCATCATTGTTCGATATAAAAAGTAGAAACAATTGGGAAAATAAAAAAAGGACTCTATTCGAGTCCTTTTTTTTATCTGTTTATCTATGCTTACTTTATAAAGTAATTCAAACCACAGTTTACAGTCTTTCAAGTTTTATCAATTGATTCAATATCTTTCGCTGACGAATGAAAAAGATTAAAGCCAATATCGATGCCAAAGCATCCGACACTGATATTGATGCCCATGCTCCGTCAAGACCAAAAAAACGAGGAAGGAAGATAATACTGGGTATTAAGAAAAAGACCTGTCGACTCAAACTCATTGCAATAGACTTCTTTGCCTGCCCTATACTCTGAAAGTAACCTGATATAACAACTTGAAAACCTACAAGAGGAAATGCAACAATAGCTATGCGCAAGGCATTCTCTGCAAGGTCTAATAACTCAACATCGGATGTAAAAGCTTGAGCAAACAATCGTGGAAAAAACATTCCAAAAACAAAACCTAACGATGTAACAACTGTTGCAATTTTAATTCCATAATAGAAGGTTTCTTTTACTCTGCTGTATGTCTCTGCTCCATAATTGTAGCCTATAATTGGTTGAAGCCCTTGATTTAAACCAATAACAAACATAACAATAATCATAAACATAGAGTTGAGTATACCAAATGCACCAATAGCTAAGTCGCCTCCATAAAGTTTAAGCGACGTATTCATCAATACGGCTACAGCTGACGCCGCCAGCTGCATCAAGAAGGGCGAGAGACCAATTGAAACTATTGCAATAAGAATATCTCTCTCAAAGCGCATGTTTTTTCTACGCAATCTGAGGGTGGTGGTTTTTCGTGTAAAATGATACATTACAAAAAGCATTCCTATAAACATGGATATAACTGTAGCCCAGGCTACTCCTGCAATACCCATACCAAATACAAAGATAAAAATTGGATCTAATATGATATTTAATGCAGCACCAATGAGCATGGTGTACATAGCTTTTTTGGGATACCCCGAAGCCCTCATCATATTATTAAAGCTAAATGTCATGGTCATAAATATATTACCTGGCAATATAACCTGTAGGTAATCTCTTGCATAAGGAAAGGTGTCTTCACTCGCTCCAAAAGCCATAAGAATAGGCTCTAGAAAAATCATAAGAAGCGTCATAAAAACAAGATTGAGAACAATATTCAATAAAAATGAGTTCCCTAGAATTTTCTCTGCTCTTTCGGGGTTTTTTTTACCTAAATTAATTGAAATTCTGCTAGCTGCTCCTGCACCAACAAGCATACCAAGAGCAGCAGTAAGATTCATTACAGGAAATGTGATAGCTAAACCTGATATTGCAAGAGCTCCAACTCCTTGCCCTATAAATATACGGTCTACAATGTTATACGTTGCATTTACCATTGTTCCCACAATGGCTGGTAATGCATAATCCCATACAAGCTTGCTTATTTTTTTTGTTTCTAGTTGTACTTCTCTAGTTGGTCTCAATATATATCTCTTCTTTTTAAAATAACAGAATAATTTTTTCACTAAAAGCCTCTTGCAATAAGAGATAGCAGTAAGTTTCTCAATTTTCTTTATGAGATGAGAAACAACCTATTTTTTATTAGTCATTATATCGAGCACTACTTTGTCTGTTTCAAGCATGCCCTCTTTGCCAATTATAGCCATATTGCGAATAGTTTGATCTACATCTTTATCCACAATACCCTCTTGTTCACTCACAACTTCATTTTCCATAGCCATCAAAGCTGAAAGCAAAGCAGTAGAAACACTACTAGATATTTTAAGTGAACAGCTAGGTTTTGCTCCATCACAAATCATACCGGTAATATTGGCAATCATATTTTTAGCTGCATAAGTGATTTGCTCATAGTTTCCACCCATCAAATATGTAATGCCACAACTAGTACCAGTAGATGCAACTACGCAACCACAAAGAGCAGACAACCTGCCCAAGTGTTGCTTTATATAGATAACAGACAAACTGCTTAAAACCAATGCACGTATCAGTGTCTCCTCATCGGCCCCAATTTCTTGTGCATAAGATAAAACTGGCATAGTAGCAGCAATACCTTGATTGCCACTCCCTGAATTACTCATCACAACCATTTTTGCTCCATCCATCCGCACATCGCATGCTGCCGAAGTAGCTATCAACATCTTGGTGTGTGGATTGTCGCCAAAAGCAGAGATGCCTCTTTTTCCAGCTATTACTTTAGATACATTGTGTCCGTAATTATCATTTTTTGCTTCATCCGAAACCTCTTTATTCATTTTTGCCGCAGCATAAATAAAGTTTAAATCTTCGATTGGTGTTTCGTGGGCAAAATCAAAAACCTTTTTAAGGTTTAATGAAACTTCAACATCCTCTGTATCTACCTCCTCAAACTTCTTAGATAGCAACACATTGCCATCTTTTTCAATGTGAGAGAAAAAAGTATGCGCTCCACATATAACAGCCTTCACCTCACTGCCTTTTGCATAACAGACAACCTCAATATAGAGATTATGAGGTGGATTTTCTTTTACTCCAATATTAATTCTATCCTCAGCGATATACTGCTTGGCATCTTCTAAATCGTCAGTATCAAAGTCACGCAACACCTCCAAATCATACTTCGATTTCCCAATCAGCGCACCCAAAGCAATTGCAATAGGCAACCCTATCATTTTAGTTCCAGGAATTCCTACACCCATAGCATTTTTGGTAATATTTGAACTTAAAAAAACATCGATTTTTTCAGGTCGATGCTCCAATAGTTCTGCAGCTTTTGCTACACATAACGATACTGCTATGGGTTCAGTACATCCCATTGCTGGAACAATTTCTTGTTCCATTAAATGTTTTATTGCTTCACGTTCGGTTAAGGATAACATAATTACTTTTTATTAAATAGATTTATTTTCCACATTTGATAATTGCAAATTTACACAAAGTGAACGAATAAAACCACATCTGCTTTAAAAACAGATACCATGCACTATATCTTTAGTTATTTTTTGCAATTAAAAAAGAAAGTTATATATTTGAAAATATAAATTTATGTGCTGTGAACTACCCTGAACAACTGCTTCATTATATTTGGAAATATAAACTATTTACCAACAAATCTTTCATCTCATCACATGGAGAAGAGGTTGAAATTATAGACACTGGAATACTAAATAGTAATGCAGGTCCCGACTTTTTCAATTCGAAAATAAAGATAGGAAATAAAACATGGGCTGGCAACATTGAGATACACAAATCGTCGTCAGATTGGAATAGACACAAACACAATACAGACTCAGCATACAACTCGGTTATATTACATGTAGTAGAAAACTTAGATTGCGACGTATACACAGAAAACAAACGGAAAATACCACAAGTGGTAATTGAGATACCAGATAAAGTAACTAATAACTATAGAGAGCTTCTCACATCAAACCTTAGCATACCATGCACCAACAAGTTGAGGGATATACCTAAAATTCATGTAAACAATTGGCTATACACCCTGCTTATAGAAAGGTTGGAGCGAAAAACCAATGATATATATACGCTACTAGATAAATTCAACAACTCATGGGACGAAACATTTTATGTGCTTCTATCTAGAAACTTTGGATTTGGTTTAAACTCAGAGGTTTTTCAACGTCTAGCATTAAGCCTGCCCTATTTCTATATTCAAAAACATAGCGACAACATTTTTCAAGTAGAAGCACTTCTATTTGGACAAGCAGGACTTCTTGAAAACGAAACCATACTAGACGACTATTTCCTTCAGTTAAAGAATGAGTATAATTTTCTAAGAAAAAAGTACACACTCGAAAACTTAGATGGATTTTTATTCAAATCGCTACGAGTTCGTCCACAAGGATTTCCTCAAGTGCGTATTGCTCAACTAGCTGCAATACTGCAACAATCGAAAAGAATATTCTCTCATATTTTAGAAAAGGAAGACATCAACTTGCTGCGTCTATTTTTCCACATCAATGCATCGGACTATTGGCAAACCCATTACACCTTTGGGAAACCATCTAAAAAGAGCACAAAATTTCCGGGAGACTCTTCCATCAACACAATTCTTATAAATACAGTTGCCCCAATTCTTTTCGCTTATGGTAAAAAGAACAATAATGAAAAACACTGTGTGCGAGCATTAGAAATTATGGAAGAGCTAAAGCCCGAAAAGAACAGCATCATCACTGAATTTAAGAAATATGGCATAACTCCACTCAATGCAGGTGATACGCAAGCACTTATACAATTGCGAAAAGAATATTGCGACCATCGCAAATGCTTGTTCTGCAAGATTGGCTATCAAATACTTTCAGAAAAGCCAACAAGAGTTTAAACTAAGATAAAAAACAGAGCTTTTACTAATTTTTGTCTTCCATTTTTGATAATACTCTTCAAAACATTGTATTTTTGCAGGATAATCAAATATTGAATTCATTTATTTCGTATTTCAACCATGTGTTTAAGCAGAAAAATTATCTATAGAATATTAACTTTATTGAGCAGCTTAATACTACTTTATGCTTGCGCCAATATTGCAACCCCTACAGGAGGCTTATATGATGTAGACCCTCCAGAAGTTGTAAATGCAAGTCCCGACTTCAATACTTTGAATAATTCTAAAAAGAAGATAGAAATTCTCTTCAATGAAAATGTGAAAATAGAGAAACCTATGGATAAAGTAATTATTGCTCCTCCTCAAAAAAAGTTTCCTGTTATCAAAGCGCAAGGACGAAAAGTTATAGTTGAACTAGAGGACGAATTACTACCCAACACTACCTACACAATAGACTTTACAGATGCCATAGTTGATAATAATGAAGGGAATGCTCTAGAAAATTTTTCATACTCGTTCTCTACTGGCGACCATATAGACACATTAGCAGTTTCTGGAACAGTGCTAAAAGCTGAAAATCTAGAGCCTGCACAAGGCATATATGTGGGGGTTCACTCCAATCTCAACGACACAGCATTTACAAAACTTCCATTCGAAAGAATATCTAGAACAGACTCTCGTGGCAAGTTTACCATCAAGGGTATTGCAGAAGGAGAGTATAAGGTTTATGCATTAAACGATTTAAATAGAAGCTATAGCTATGATAACCCACAAGAGGAGATAGCTTTTCTAGATTCAACTTTTATACCATCGTCAGAATTTGCTATGCGCAATGACACTGTTTTTATAGACAGCCTCACCATTGACACAATACATAAAGTGAAATATACACGGTTCATACCTGACGATATTTTGTTAAGATCATTTGAATCTGGGTTTGAAAGACAATATTTACAAAAGCATGAAAGAACTATTCCTCACAAACTAGATCTATTTTTTGCTGCCCCAACCAAAGCGGCACAATTCACTTTACTAGAAGTCAATCCTACATCTGACAAGTGGTATGTGAAAGAGAGCAATATTACCAACGATAGTGTTTCTATTTGGATAACCGACTCTCTTATTTATAAAGCAGATACAATAAAGCTAGAGATAGATTACTATCGCACTGATACATTGAATAATCATGTGCTTAACACAGATACTTTGAACTTCTCTATGAGAGGAAGAAGAGCAAAAGAGAGCAAGCCTCCTACAGCAAAAGAGGGGGAAGAGGAGAAAGTTGTAATACAACATTTAAATATTAAAGACAACGTTAAGCCCTCACACGAGATATACAGCTCTATATCAATAGAGTTTGAAGAACCCTTGGCAAACTTCGACTCTACTAAAATACAACTTCAACATGAGGTTGATTCAGTTTTCGAAGCAGTTCACTACACATTGCTAACTGACTCTTTAAATGTAAGAAAGTATGGAATAACACACAAATGGCTACCTGGCGAAAAGTATAAACTGCTTATAGACTCAGCAGCATTTGTAAGTGAATATGGCCTACACAACAATACACTGGAAAAAACATTTACAGTAAAGGAACTAGAACAGTATGGCAATTTAATGTTTGTAATAAGCGGATTGCCACAAGGCAAGACAGCTTATGTAGAGCTTCTAGATGCACAAGATAAACCTTTTAGGAAAGTGCGTGTCAAAGACAACGAAGCTCTCTTTATGGATTTAAATCCAGGCAAACTATATGCACGGCTTTTTATAGATGAAAATGAAGATGGCGAATGGACATCTGGTAACTATGAATTGAAACGCATGCCAGAAACTGTATATTATAATCATAAGTGGTACGAGATTAGAGCTTTCACCAATCACGAAGAGTCGTGGAATTTGAATGAACGTCCGTTTGACAAGCAAAAACCACTTGACATAACTAAAAACAAGCCCGAAGAGAAGAAGCAAAAACGTGATAGAAACGAAGAGGAGAGACAAAATAGAAGATCTCAGCGCTCATCAGGTCCAGCAATGAACCTTGGTGGAGCAGGCGGAAGACAGCAGATTAAAACAATGTAACTAGTGTCTCTAGCTCATACAAAGCTATACTCTTCGCTGCAAATTAGAATAAAAAAAGAAAGAAAAATATAATGAGAAAAGAATATTTAATTACAATTACAACCTTATTGGTTTCACTATTAAGTCTCTCTTTGAGTGCACAAAAGCCATTGAAGAACAATGCTTTTGTTGCAGGAGAAGAGCTTACTTACGACTTATATTACAAATATGGCATTCTAAATATAAAAGGTGGTAAAGCAACTATAAACACAGAAGCTACACACTACAATGGTAAAGATGCCTACAAAATGACGCTTCATGCCACAACTAGAGGATTGGTAGGAAACCTTTACACTGTGGATGACACCCTTACTAGTTACATGGATAAGAATCTAGTTCCTCAACTATTTATGAAAGGGGCAGACGAAGTGGGCGATTACACTAAAGAGCGACATATATATTCTTACAAAAACGGTGAAACTTCGATAAGAACTATACGTTATAAAAACAATGAGTTTAGATTTGATGAAAACATTGTTACAGATCGTTGCACCTACGATATGGTTTCTATATTAGCTTTTGCTCGCACTTTAGACTACTCTAAAATGCAAAAAGGAGATAACACACAAGTGCAGTTCATTACAGGTAAGCGACTTGTAAACATGTACATAAGGTATAAAGGAACCTCAACACTGAAAGTGAATAACGGAAAGACATATGAAGCAGTTGAGCTGTCTCTTATGATACTAGATGATGCTTTTGTTGATCAAGAAGAGGCTATGAGGGTTTGGATTACGAACGACGAAAACAAACTGCCGCTCCAAATTTACTCTAAATTGAAAATTGGAGAGATGCGCTCTATCTTAAAAGATTTCTCTGGCAATAAACACCCACTAAATTAAAAACAATTAGTTTATGAATAAACAAACATTACTTTTTATAATAATATCAATTATGATGGCTATATCCACCACCTCTTCAGCTCAACAAAACAAAAAGAGCAACAATGAAGACCCCATTGCTCTTTTTTTAGAGTTCCAATTTGAAGCTGAAGATATGGATTTTGCAATAGAGCTACTTACAGAGGTGCAAAATCAAACTATTGAAAATGAAGAGGGTTGTATAGCCTACGACATATTGCTAAACGATGAAGAGCCCAATACAATCTATTTGTATGAATGCTACGAAAACAAGGCAGCCCTCGATGTTCATAACAATGCAGCCTACTACAAAAACATTGTCGATAAGCAGCTATCTCCTCTTATTAAAGAAAAAAGAGTGTTAAAGCTAAAGCCAATAAACGATTTAGGGATAATGATGTAAGAGTGTTGCAATACTGCATCTCATGTAAACAAGAATCTATAACAGCCCAATCTCTTTAAAGCACTGCTTATATATTTCGGCTTTCTTGGTCAAAGCCATTGGATAGGCACGTGACGATGAGGGCATGCGATATAACTTAAACTCACGTTCATCATAGCTAAACGATACACATCCTCCTGATGGGGGATGTTTTATTTTGTCTGGAAACTGCAGACGAAATGTCTCTGCAGCCTTGTCACCAGCGGCTACAAACGTATTACAGAGAGGAATGTGAGATAACAACTCTAATATATTTAAGGGCTGCACTATTTGCAAGTATTTATCAGATGCATTACCCTTTAAGCGTATTATCTCCAACCCCATATCTCCAATGCCAACTCCTTTTTCAGTAAGAGTAGTTTTCAAAAGCTCTACATTAAACGATTTTTTGTCATCTACCAGAAAGTAATCTTTGTTATCAAAGAAAACTAATCCAAATATGCGCCACATATCATTCTGGAAATTAGGATAATAAAACTCCATATTCCATTTAGAACGAGCCGGTGGAAAGCTCCCAATCATCATCACCCTTACTTTTGGCGAAATGAAAGGCTTTAATGGATGCCTTTCGCTCTTATCATTAAATACATCAGTCATATTAGCAAATATATAAATAAAATACAACTTACAACAGCAAGCCTTACAAAAGAAAAAGGTAAGTCTGTACATTCAATTAAAGAAATATTTCTTTTATATAGAATCAAGTTCGATAAAAATAGATAACTTTGCACTAATCATAAATAAAAATATAAATATTTATAGCACCCCTATTATGCATACTTCTTCAATACCCAATTGGAATGTACCAGAACCTGCCTTAAGAAGATTACCGTGGTATCTATCCTATATCAAATTGCTGAAGAAGAAGGGGCAAACCCATGTTTCATCGACGCAAATTGCAAAAAAAATAAATGTTTCATCCACACAAATTGCAAAAGATTTATCTTACGTTAAAGTATCAGGCAAAACAAGGGTGGGATACGAAATATCTTTACTAATAGACGTATTGGAAACCTTTTTAGGATTCACCTCACAACACAAAGCTGTAATTTTGGGTGTTGGAAGCTTGGGTGGAGCGCTATTAGGGGATTCCGGGCTTGAACAATTTGGTTTGAAAATATTTGCAGGCTTTGATGTAAGTGATGGTGTAATTGGTTGTAAGATTAATGATATACCAGTATACCACATTGATGATTTTGCTAAATACAACAATAAAATAGATGCTGACATTGCTATTCTAACAGTACCACCAGATAATGCACAAGAAGTTGCTGATTTTGCCATCAAAAATGGCGTTCGTGCAATATGGAATTTCACCCCTTTCAGAATTAGAGTCCCCGAGCATATTGTATTGCAAAACACATCGTTGTATGCCCATCTAGCAGTAATGTTCAACCGTTTATCGGTAAATGCGAGCAATAGCAAAAAATAAATCATCCTTCTCTAAAACTTATTCAACTATGAAAATATTAGCAGTAGGGCTCAATTATGAGTCGCACAACTTGGAAATGAATAGAACTTCCCCTATAAAAGAGCCTGTTGTTTTCATGAAACCCGAATCGGCACAACTAAAAGATGGCAAGCCATTCTTTATACCAGAGTTTTCAAACGAAATTCATTACGAAACAGAGTTGGTTGTAAAAATAAACCGTTTGGGCAAATACATCGAGGAGAGGTTTGCTCATCGCTATTACGATGAATTAACTGTGGGAATAGACTTCACAGCACGCGACCTACAACGAAGCCTTAAAGAGAGAAGCCTACCATGGGAAATAGCAAAAGGTTTTGATGGATCGGCTGCATTGGGCAGTTTTGTGTCAAAACAAGCGTTCGAAAACATTCAAGATGTCAACTTTCACCTTGATATCAATACTAAAACTGTGCAGAAAGGTAATACACGCGATATGATTTTCTCTGTTGATAAAATAATAGCTTATGTAAGCCAGTTTTTCACACTAAAGATAGGCGATTTAATTTTTACTGGAACGCCTGCCGGTGTAGGTCCTGTAAAGATAAACGACCATCTGGAAGGATATATAGAGAACAAGAAACTTTTAGATTTCAATGTAAAATAAACAACAAGTTGTTGTTAAGTTGATAAAAAAACGAACAAAACTGCCATTCACATAGTTTATAGTAAAATCAAGCATCGAGCACATGAATATTAGAGTAGGATTTGGATACGATATGCACCGCTTCGAAAGCGATAGAGAGCTGTGGATTGGAGGCATTAAGATAGAACATACAGAAGGATTGGTAGGGCACTCTGATGCAGATGTGCTTATACACGCTATATGCGATGCACTATTGGGAGCAGCAAACCTTAGAGATATTGGACATAACTTCCCTGATAATGATGAGGTATACCACAATATTGACAGCAAAATACTGCTAAAGCACACCAAAGAACTACTCCAAAGCAGAGGATACTCAATTGGCAATATCGATGCTACTATTTGTGCGGAGCAACCAAAATTAAATCCACACATACCACAAATGCAAAAAACAATGAGCGATATTTTAAATATCCACCTCGATAGCATTTCAGTAAAAGCCACAACATCCGAAAAGATGGGGTTTGTAGGTAGAGAAGAAGGAATTACAGCTTATGCTGTAGCGTTGATACAGAAAGTTTAAAAGAAAATTGGTCTGTGAAAAGCATCAGCAATATATTCCGTTTTATTAATCGTAAACGTCATGCAGCAGGGTATGGTGTGCATTCACAATTTGCTTTCGAATTAATAATGGATACTATACACACACCTTATAGCTACTACATTTACGAAGACAATAAAAAAGAATTGGAGCAGGCTGGGCTAGATAAACATGTTGATAAAAAATATGCAGAGCTGCTATTTAGATTAATCAACAGATTCAACTCAAAAGAGATACTAGAAATTGGCTCAGGAGTTGGAGCAAACACCCTTTATCTAAGAGCTTTATCTAAAAAAACTAAAATAACATGTGTGGAACAAGATGAAGAGAAAAGAAAGATTGCACACTCTTTACTTGCAAACAAGTCAGAAAACACTATCTTAACTAATGTATTACCTACAGATGAAAACTGTTTTGATGCTATTGTTTGGGACTTGAAGCAATATCCACACAAAAAAAATGAAATAGTAGACACTATTGGAAAAACAATCAAGAGTGATGGCTTTGTAATAGTAAACCATATAAACAGAGGCAAAGAAAACAAGGCTGTGTGGCAAAATACCCTTCAGCTGAATGAGTTTACAATGAGTTTTGATTTGGGAACAATAGGTATAGGTTTTTTTAAATCATCGCTTCCTAAATTAAACTATGACATATATTTTTAATCAGAGTAATACAAATAAGGAAATACTTACAGATAATGAAAAAAAGTACTATTTACACAAAAACAGGCGATAAAGGCAAAACATCGCTAGTGGGCGGAAAGCGAGTAGAAAAAACCCACATAAGATTAGATGCTTACGGCACAGTTGATGAGTTGAACAGCTTTATTGGTCTACTAGTATGTGAGGTGAAGGATGTGGAGTTGAAAGACTTTTTACTATTTATTCAAAACAAACTATTTGTAGTGGGTTCATATTTAGCAACGGAAACCGATGCACTTAATCCAAAAGCACCGTTGATAATCGAAGACAGCGACATTGAAGCAATAGAGAATATGATGGATAAATTAGACTCGCAGCTACCAAAATTAACCAGATTTATTTTACCTGGAGGCAGTGAGTCTGCAGCACGTGCACATATCTGCCGTACAGTTTGTAGAAGAGCCGAAAGAAAAACCTATAATGTGGCTAATGAGTTTGATATAGAAAACAACATCTTAGTTTTCTTGAACAGACTTTCCGACTTTTTCTTCTTAACAGCTCGTTTTGAATGCCAAAACAGCGGAAAAGAGATGTATTGGGAACATTAATAGTGCATTATTGAATTTTATTGTTACATTTGCGAAAAGAAAGAAATTAACATAATATTGAAAAGAAAGGATAATATAATATGTATTGGACACTTGAATTAGCTTCAAAATTAGAAGATGCCCCATGGCCAGCTACTAAAGACGAACTTATTGACTTTGCTCAACGCTCAGGAGCTCCTCTTGAAGTAGTAGAAAACCTGCAAGAGATTGAGGATGAAGGAGAAGTATTTGAATCAATTGAAGATATATGGCCCGATTATCCAACGAAAGAAGATTTCTTCTTTAATGAGGATGAATATTAGGATATATCTTTTAGTGTAACCTACTTATACAAGATTGATTTAAACCATACTCCCAGCAATATGATTGCAAAATTTAAATATGAGTATTAATTATGCAACCCACTGATATAAAGTATCAGCGGGTTTTTTTATACGTATTTCAGTTCCTTTATAGCTACTATCTAAACAAAAAACAGGCAGTCAGGAATGAATAATTATTATATATAAATGCTAAAAACACAACAAACTTGAACAGACAGCCTGCTCAACTTGTTGATAAACATGAATTATTGGGCAATAAATAATAAAAAGGGTGCATACATGCAACAAGTGTCTATAGAAGACACATTGCCTAAAAATATTTATTATTTTACATATAAAAAATGTATCTTTGAAAACAATATAAAAACTAATGATAGCTCTTTGGCAAAGTTCAAAGAGACTTTCCATTGGATAATAATAACCTAAAACACAAAAGAATAGATGTTTGATTTGATGATTATTGGCGGTGGTCCGGCCGGTTACGTTGCAGCTGAACGCGCAGGTAACAAAGGATTGAAAGTTGTTTTATTTGAAAAGAAAACAATTGGAGGTGTATGCCTCAACGAGGGATGTATTCCTACAAAAGCTCTACTTTATAGCGCCAAATTGTATGAGGATGCATTAGAAGGCGATAAGTTTGGCATAACTGCTGAGAATATAAACTTTGATTACCGCAAAATGGTTGGTCGCAAAAACAAAATTGTTCGCAAACTGGTTGCTGGTGTGAAAATGAAGATGAAATCAAACAAAGTAGAAGTTGTTGAGGGTGAAGCTATTCTTGAAAGTCGCACCGACGAGGGAGTAGTAGTTTCATGCAATGGCGAAAAATATACAGGCAAGAATGTTATGATATCTACTGGGTCGGAAGCATCTGTTCCACCCATACCGGGATTGAAAGAAGCAGGAGATGTAATTTTAACCAACCGCGAAATCTTAGAAATGAAAGATCGCCCCGAATCATTAGTTGTGATTGGTGGAGGTGTTATCGGTATGGAGTTTGCTTGCTTCTATCAAGGATTGGGCACAAAGGTAACAGTAATAGAAATGCTTCCAGAGATACTTGGAGGTGTGGACGGAGAGATAGCTGCTATGACACGAAGCCACTTTGCAAGAAAAGGAATTGATTTCCACATCGAAGCTAAAGTAACAAAAGTAGATGGCAACAAAGTAACCTTTGAGAAAGATGGAAAGACAGAAACAGTTGAAGGCGAAAAAATACTACTAAGTGTAGGACGCCGTCCAGTGACAAAAGGTGTGGGATTGGAAAATCTAAATATAGAGCTAGATAGAGGTGGCATAAAAGTAGATGGTAAAATGCGCACCAATGTCCCCAATGTGTTTGCTGCAGGCGATGTTACAGGATTTTCACTATTGGCACACACTGCTAGCCGCGAAGGCGAAGTGGTGGTAAACAACCTAACAGGCGATGACGACACTATGAGCTACAAAGCCATACCTGGAGTAGTATATATTAGTCCGGAAATAGCAGGTGTGGGTGAAACAGAAGAGACAGCCAAAGAGAAAGGGCTTGCCTATAAAGTGGCCAAACTACCAATGACTTATGCAGGACGATTTGCAATAGAAAATGAACGTTTTAGCGGATTGTGCAAAGTGTTGATTGGCGAGAAATATGGCGAGGTGTTGGGTGTGCACATGCTGGGCAATCCAAGTAGTGAAATGATTTATGGTGCATGCATGGCTATAGAACAAGAGATGACGCTAGAGGAGATGAAAAAAGTAGTATTCCCACATCCAACAGTGAGTGAGATATTTAAAGAGGTAATATTTAGCGAATTCAAGTAATCTTCTAAATTAAAAAAGCAGATAGTATACAAAGCGCATCTCTTTCGAAGAAGGAGTGCGCTTTTTTTGAAAAAAATAGTGCTTACAGTATAAAAAACATTTGATGAAACAATAATATTGTTATACCTTCATCAATAGAAAAAAGAGTAATAATAAAAAGTTGTGACCAACGATATGAAACATAAGATTGTTGAGATAATAACTAAAGCTAACTTCAATAGAGATTTTGTTGAATATATAATCAAGGAGTTTCCCCAGCATTTCATACCTCTTATTGAACAACCTTATCGATATGACTTTCCTAACAACCCCTTAGTAGATTTATCGGTAAAAGACAGACTTTTCACACTTTTGTATGAGCTAATTCCTCTGAAAGAGGTTTACAAAAATAAAGGTATACCCAACTCTGTCTTCTTCAAGAGTATAGAAGATCTTGATTTTCGAATTAATCGCTACTTTGGCTTTCACAATGAGTATGGGTTGAGTGAGCGTGATGCGCTATGGCTGCGCTTTATATACAAATTCGAAATATTTGATTTGGGTTCATTGAGGTTTCAGAAGTTTCACTTCTCTTATACAGAGATTGAAAGAGACGACTATGATTATATGCCCCTATCGGATGAAATGAAACAACGGTTCCCTGAAGGCGAACCAATTATAAATGTCCATATTACTACAGATGCCGATTTAAGACCGGAAAAAGTTGAAGAGTCTTTTCAACTGGCTCATAAATTCTTCACCACCCATTTTCCAAATCACAAGTACACCGTTTTCACATGTCGCACATGGATGCTGTATAGACCAACACAAGCTATACTGCCTCCTGATAGCAATATCACAGCGTTTGCCAATCGTTTCGAAATAATTGCAACCAATCAGAATACTAAGCAAGCCCTAGATCGAATTTATGAAACTAGCGATTTGGAAGAGATTAAGAAAATGAAGAAGACTTCTAGTTTGGCAGAAGTGGCTTATAAGAATTTAGATAAATTAGGGGTGGCAGCAGGTGTAATACAACGAATTAAAACAGTATAATGGTCGTAATCTTTTCTTTGTATAAAATAGCCATACAACACTGTGAGCCAACAAGATAAACAACCATCTCAAATAAAGAGCCCTATGAAAGAGACAAAAGAAAACGTTATCTTACATCATCTCATTAGCCAAAGAGCATTCTTTGCTAGCAACGGAACAAAGGATGTAGCTTTCAGGCTGAAACAATTGAGTAAGCTAAGACATGTTGTAATTGAATATCAAGAACAGATACAACATGCACTGTGGGACGATTTACATAAATCGCCAGAAGAGGCTTATCTAACTGAAATAAGCATTGTGTTGAGTGAAATAGACAATCATATAAAACACCTAAAGAGATGGGCTAAACCCAAGCGAGTGGCTACCCCACTCTATCTGCGCCCCTCATCAAGCAAAATAATATACGAGCCATTGGGTGTTGCCCTTATAGTAGCGCCATGGAACTATCCCTTTCAGCTACTCTTCAATCCACTTGTTGGAGCAATATCGGCAGGATGTTGCACAATATTAAAGCCCTCTCCAGATACGCCCACTGTTGCAACCTTGATGGAAGAGATGATAGCTAAAACATTCTCTACCAATTACATTGCATTAGTTCAAGGAGGAAAAGAAACAAACACCCATCTATTTAAACAACGTTTCGATCTGATGTTTTTTACTGGTAGCCCAAAAGTTGGGAAAGTGGTGATGAAAGCTGCTGCCGAGCACCTAACGCCTGTTATTTTAGAATTGGGTGGCAAGAGTCCCTGTATAGTCGACAAAGATGCCAATATTGATAAAGCTGCTAAGCGCATTGTTTTTGGCAAACTAATTAATGCAGGACAAACATGCATTGCACCCGATTATCTGTTTGCACATCACTTTATCAAAGATAAACTGCTAGATAAAATAACATTTTACATAAAACAGATGTATGGAGATGATATAAAGAAGAATCGCTTCTATCCACGCATAGTAAATGATGATGCTATGAATCGACTAGCAGGTTTGATGAATGAGGGCACAATACATTTGGGAGGCGAAGTTGATTTCGAAAAGCGATACATATCACCAACTATTATAGACGATGTAAAACCCGAATATGAAATCATGAAAGAGGAGATATTTGGACCCATATTGCCTGTTATGACTTTTGATACTATTGCCCAGCCAATAGCGTATATCAACAATAACGAAAAACCTTTGGCTTTCTACTACTTTGGTAATAACAAGAGAGCTAAAGAAATATTGAACAGCACAACATCAGGTGGAGCTTGTATCAACGACACTATTATGCACGTTGCCAATCATCATCTTCCCTTTGGAGGGGTTGGTAATAGTGGTTTAGGCAATTATCATGGGCATAATAGTTTCTTGGCATTTAGCAACAAAAGAGCGGTTGTAAAAACACCTACTTGGATAGATATTCCATTCAAGTATCCCCCGTTTAAATATTTCAAATGGATAAAGAAGATATTATAGCAAAATTGTGAATTAAAATAGCTGTTGATTGCTTTTATAGTATCTTTACATGTACAGATAAAACTATGACTAACAACCCCATTCTATTCCTTATACACTATATCTTCAAACCCATCTGCTATGAACCAAAACATCATATTCTATTACAACAGACTCTCCGAGAAACTTTGGTTCAAACCATTGATATTCTGTATACTTTCCATTATAGGGGCTCTTGTAGCTGAGTTGGCAGATGGAACGTTTTTAACAGACATTGCACCAGACATCAAATACGAATCTCTCGACGATTTATTAAACACCCTTTCGTCAACCATGTTGGTTATAGCCATATTTGCAGTAGGCTCTATGATATCGGCTTTTGCTGCAGCAAGCTCTACAGCTACACCTCGATCCTTCAAGCTAGTTGTAGCAGACGATGTGTCACAAAATGCACTTTCTATCTACATTGGCGCTTTTATATTTAGCATTGTAGCTTCGGTTGCTTTCAAAAATGGATATTATGGCAAGGCGGGTCACTTTGTTTTGTTTCTACTCACTCTGGCAGTTTTTTTTCTTGTTATTTTCACATTTATCAGATGGGTAGAGCGTATATCAAAACTTGGACGCCTTGGAAATACTATTCAAAAAATTGAAGATGTAACAACAAAAACTTTTGAGAGAAGAATAAAATTTCCTCTTATGGGTGGTTCTCCTATTATTGAAAGAGAAAATAAAGGCACTCCTATCTACAGCACAGAAATTGGCTACATACAGCACCTAAACATGGAAAGGCTGCAAGAGGTAGCTACTCAATTAAAAGGTATAATCAGGCTTAACTGTATGCCAGGAACATTTGTATCGCCCAATAGGGTAATAGCTTATGTTGTATCTGCACATGAAGAGATACCTATCGATGATAAAGAAAAACTAACCAAAGCATTTATAATAGATAAATCACGCTCATTTTACGCCGACCCTCGATTTGGTCTTATTGCACTAAACGAAATTGCTAGCCGCGCATTGTCGCCAGCAATAAACGACCCTGGCACAGCAATTTCAATAATAAACAGTTATGTTAGGTTGTTTCACCTTTGGTTCAAAAAACCAGATCAAGGCGCTTCACCCAACGTAAAATACAATCGCATAGAGGTTCCAGAGATTGAAGCATCAGATATTTTCGATGATGCATTTCGTCCTATAGCAAGAGATGGTGCAAACAATATTGAGGTGATGATACGCATACAAAAAGCATTGACATCTATCTATACTATAGTCCCCTCAGACGTGAAAGAGGTGGTAGTCAACACCTCGCAAGAAGCCTACGAAAGAGCTGAAATTGCACTTCAATACGCAAAAGATTTAGAACTCTTGAAGCAAGAGAGCTTGCACTTTAATGTTGGAACATAGCCAATCAGCTCGCATTATTCTTTCCTCGCCTTATTTATAAAACAATAGCAGAAAACAAGAGCCTCTTACTACCTTATAGTAGCAAGAAGGTGCTTTATTGCTAAATCCTATAGAATATTTCAACAATTTCCAATTAAAAACTCTTTTTCAGTATCTCTTCGAGGTGGATTGCCTTTAAATTGTTGAAAAAGACTTTCCCCATGGGGAATTGAAGTTTCAACTGTTGAAAATTGGATTCCCCGTGGGGAAAATGTTTTAAAAAAGATATTTCAGATTTTCTTTACAGTAAATCTGAAATATATAAGACAAAAGGATGGAAAGCCATCATAAAACGAAAAATTATCTGATAACTGAAAAAGACTCCATCAATAACTGCAATTTTATGAGACAAGCAGACAATAAACCAACGTAGATTCAAGTTTTATGAGATAAATGTGGCATTTTATCCAGTAGATTCAAGATTTATCTGTTGTTCTTCAAATTCCCCGTGGGGAATGCAGTTTTAAACTCTTTTCTCCATTTTCCCTGCGGGGAAAATGTTTTGAAAACTTTATTTGATGAGATCAACAACAAACAGAAGAAGTAATTAACAGAATATAAGCCTCACCTCAGTGTGATGTTTAAACAATTCTTATCTAAAAAACGTTTTAACAATACTATTTAAACATTCAATGCAAAAGAGGAGGGGTAATGACACATTCCCAAATGTATGTCATTGCCCTTAATTCGAATGATGTCTAAGTCTTTAGATGTCTTATCAACAAAGAAATAAAAAATAGATAGAAAAGAAATTATGAATAAAGCAATTATTTTAAAAAGTCGTCCAAAAGGAACACCCCAACTCTCAGATTTTAAAACAATCGAAACAGAGATGCCAAAAGTGCAACAAGGCGAAGTGTTACTAAAAACTCGTTTCGTTTCTGTAGACCCTTATCTGCGTGGCAGAATGAGTGATGCAGAATCGTATGTACCTCCTTTTGAACTAGATAAACCTATCAGCTCGGGCATTGTAGCCGAGGTGGTAGAGTCTAAAAATGAAAACTTCAAGAAAGGAGACTTTGTTTCAGGTCAAATAGAGTGGAAACAATATCAAGTGTCTACAGGCAAAGGATTGCAAAAACTAGACCCATCCATTCAGCCCCTATCAGCTTATTTAGGCATTATTGGGATGACAGGAATGACTGCCTACACAGGATTGACACAAATAGGCAAACCCAAAACTGGTGAGACAATTGTTGTATCGGGTGCTGCTGGCGCCGTGGGTAGCGTTGTAGGTCAGATTGGCAAAATATTAGGTTGTCGTGTTGTAGGTATAGCTGGAAGCGACGAAAAGGTGGAAATGTTGAAATCGGAATTTGCTTTTGACGAAGCCATCAATTACAACACTACAAAGGATATGAACAAAGCTATTGCTGAAGCAGCTCCAAACGGAGTAGATATATACTACGACAATGTGGGAGGTGAAATATCAGATGCAGTACATCTAAATCTTAATCAATTTGCTAGAGTTGTTGTTTGTGGTGCAATATCGCTTTACAATGCTACAGAAATGCCAACAGGTCCAAGAGTGGAAGGACTCCTTATTAAAAAAAGCGTACTAATGCAAGGATTTATTGTGAGCGATTTCTCAGACAAGTTTGCTGAAGGTGCTCAACAGTTGGGTCAATGGCTCAAAGAGGGTAAGCTTAAATATGAAGAGACAATAGTGGAAGGCTTTGAATCTATACCACAAGCATTTATCGATCTTTTCAGCGGTAAAAACAAAGGCAAAATGATTGTAAAAGTATAACCTCAACAAAAAAAAAGGAAACAAAGAACAACTTCGAATATAAAAACCCAACCAAAATACTTTTTGGCAAAGGCAAAATAGAAAAACTTTCTCAAGAAGTTTCAAAACAGTACAACATTCTATTACTTTATGGAGGTGGAAGCATCAAAAAGAATGGTGTCTACAATCAGGTAATGAATGCTTTATCTGAGCACAAAGTAGTAGAGTTTGGAGGTATTCCTCCCAATCCTGAGTATAGTGTGCTGATGGAAGCTCTGAAAGTAATCAAAAAAGAAAAGATAGATTTTCTACTGGCTGTTGGTGGAGGTTCGGTTATTGATGGAACTAAGTTTCTATCGGCTGCAGCACTCTTCGACGGAAAAGAGCCATGGGATATAATGACCAAAAGAGTACCTATAAATAAGGGTATGCCTTTTGGAACAGTATTAACCCTTCCTGCTACAGGCTCTGAGATGAATTCGGGTTTCGTAATTAATAGAGAAGAGACAAAAGAGAAGCTATCGGCTGGTGGAGATGCATTTTATCCTCAATTCTCGATTCTAGACCCCGAAGTTGTGAAATCTATTCCTCAACGTCAAATAGCAAACGGTATTGCCGATGCCTACACTCATGTGTTAGAGCAATATATGACCTATCCAATGGGAGGCCTTCTTCAAGACAGATTTGCAGAGGGCATTCTTCAAACATTAATTGAGATAGCTCCTGTAGTTATGAAAGATCCGTCGAACTATAAAGCAGCCTCCAACTTTATGTGGAGTTGCACCATGGCTCTTAACGGATTAATAAGCAAAGGAGTGCCAGAAGACTGGGCAACACATATGATGGGGCACGAGCTAACGGCACTGTTTGGTATAGATCATGCTCGCACATTGGCTATTTTAGCACCAAATCACTTTCTATACAACTTTGAAGCAAAGAAAGTTAAGTTGGCTCAATATGCAGAACGTGTTTGGAATGTGACGGAAGGAGATGAAGATCAAAAGGCGAAAGCTGGTATCAAAAAAACGGAAGAGTTTTTCCACTCATTGGGGATTAAAACAAAACTATCTGAATATACCGATAACTATGCAGGAGTAGCAGAAGAGATAGCCAAACGTTTTACAGACAGAAGATGGTTTGGACTTGGCGAAAACAGATTGTTGAAACCAGAAGATGTGAAAAAGATAGTTGAAATGAGCTACTAAGCTATCATAAAACTCAATTGAAACAGATAATCGAAAGAAACAGATAAATAAAAAGGTATACTGGGCTAAACTTAGCTTGGTGTGCCTTTTTACTTTTTTAAAACAACAAACTTAAATAAATATTTATGACACAATCATTACTTTACTCACCACTCACAATTAAAGGACTTACAATTCCCAACAGAATAGTTGTCTCGCCGATGTGTCAATACAGCTCAAAGGATGGCATGGCAAACGATTGGCATTTAGTGCATTTAGGTTCTCGCGCAGTGGGTGGTGCAGGGCTTATCATGACAGAAGCTGCAGCAATACTGCCCGAAGGAAGAATATCTCCGGATGATTTGGGCATTTGGGATGATAAACATATTGAACCCCTAAAACAAATCAACACTTTTATCCATCAACAAGGTGCCAAATCGGCTATCCAATTGGCGCATGCTGGAAGAAAAGCAAGCACAGCACCACCATGGGAAGGTAGATATCAGGTGGATGCTACAAATAGAGGTTGGCAGACAGTAGCCCCCTCTCCTATTCCTTTCAATAAGGAGGACAGCGTGCCAAAAAAACTTACAATAGACGAGATACAGATAGTAATCGACTCTTTTGCAAAAGCTGCAAAACGTTCGGTAGAGGCGGGCTTCGATACTATAGAAATACATGCTGCACATGGCTATCTTCTCAATCAATTTATATCGCCACTTACCAACAAACGAACCGATGAATACGGAGGAAATTTCGAAAACAGAGTTCGATTAGTATTAGAGGTAACTAAAGCAATTGCCAATGTTATCCCCGATGAAATGCCCCTTTTTGTAAGAATATCGGCTCATGAATGGGCAGAAGGAGGGCACACAATTGAAGAGTCTGTAAAACTCACCACTCTACTCAAAGATAGTGGGGCCGACTTAATTGACTGCTCATCAGGTGGAGTTGTAAAAAACCAAAAAGTTGCGGTAGAGAAAAACTATCAAGTGCCTTTTGCTGCACAAATAAAAAGAGAAGCAACTATTGCCACTGGAGCAGTAGGGCTAATAACTGATGCTATGCAAGCAGAAGAGATATTGCAAGCTGGCAAAGCCGACCTCATCTTTATAGGACGAGAGATGCTACGAAATCCCTACTTTGCAATACTAGAAGTAGATAAACTTGAATGTAAATCTGAGTGGCCAAAGCAGTATACGAGAGGAAGACCATAGTAAACATCTCTAAACTAAAACAACATTCTCATTGCAATGAGGGAGTAGCCTTGTAGAGAAAAATATTGGTATTAATAATAATATACAATAAAATCATATATAATAGAAGAACCTACCCAAAGGATTTGTTAAACAATATAAGATAAATCATAAACAAAAAAACAACTTCCAAAAAATGAGAAACTTTTTAATCATTGGTGCATCTTCGGGTATAGGAAAACAATTGGCAGCACAACTTGTAGCAGCAAAAAATAGAGTGTATGGAACATATAACAAGACTGAAGTGGACAGCTCGAATGATTTACTTTCGTATCATCATTTGAATGTGCTAGACGAAACTCTAAATCTTGACTTCTTGCCCGACACACTGGATGGCATAGCCTACTGCCCTGGCTCTATCAACTTGAAGCCCTTTAGAAGAATAACTCCTGACGACTTTACAAACGATTACAAACTACAAGTGGTGGGTGCTATAAAAGTGATACAGGCTCTGTTTACAAAATTGCGCAAATCAGGTAATGGCTCCATTGTTCTTTTCTCTACCATTGCTGTGCAAAATGGATTTGCCTATCATTCTCAAGTTTCCGCATCTAAGGGGGCTATTGAAGGATTGACCAAAGCCTTGGCAGCAGAGTTTTCTCCTAAAATTAGGGTCAACTGCATTGCACCATCTTTAACAGACACACCCCTTGCAGGTAATTTATTGAATACAGAAGAGAAAAAGGAAGACAACGCCGCAAAAAATCCGCTCAAGAAAAACGGCGAGCCTATAGACATTGCCAACATGGCAGAGTTTTTATTGTCTAACAAAGCAAACTGGATTACTGGGCAAGTAATGCATGTAGACGGCGGCCACTCAACAATCAAGAAGTAATACAACTCTACTCTAACACACTACACTAAACATACAATAATATGAAAATACTTCTAACTGGTGCTACAGGCTATATTGGCAAAAGACTTTTGCCTGTTTTGATTGAGGCAGGACACCATGTGGTGTGTTGCGTGAGAGACCTCAACCGATTTAATCCGCCGGAATCTCTCAAAAAAAACATTTCTATCATCAAACTAGATTTATTGGACAAAGCCACTTTGAGTAATATTCCTATAGATATTGATGGAGCCTACTATCTTGTACACTCTATGACGGCAAGTACAAAATATGAAAAACTAGAGCATGAGTGTGCAGTAAACTTCAAAAATGCCATGATGCAAACCAACGTAAAGCATGTGATTTATCTGAGTGGAATAATAAACGATAACAACCTTTCAAAACACCTAGCTTCAAGACAAAAAGTGGAAATAGAGTTGGGCAAAGGAAGTTACAACTTCACCACATTGCGTGCAGGTATCATTATTGGTTCGGGTAGTGCTTCTTTCGAAATTATTCGCGACTTAGTAGAGAAGCTTCTCATTATGGTTGCTCCAAAATGGCTTAAAACAAGATGCCAGCCTATTGCTATTGCTGATGTTATCTCATTTTTGTTAAAAGGTCTCTTCAATGAGAAAGTATTCAACCAAAGCTTCGATATTGGAGGCTCCGATATACTTAACTACAAAAACATGCTACTTGGATTTAGCAAAGCTCGCAAATTATCGCGCCGGGTATACATTGTGCCTGTTATGACCCCACGCCTTTCTTCCTATTGGTTATACTTTGTTACTTCTACTTCTTACAAGTTGGCTGTATCGTTAGTAGATAGTATGAAGGTAGAAGTAGTGTGTAGAAACAACGATATTAATGGCATACTCGATGTTGAGCCAATGAGCTATCAAGAGTCGTTGATACGTGCTTTCACCAAAATAGAAAACAACGAAATTGTCTCTAGCTGGAAAGATGCTTATGTGAGCAGTGGAATAAATATTAATATATCCGACTTTATCAACGTCCCTAAATTTGGCTGCCTCACAGATACACGTAAAACCACATTTGACAATCGAGAAGATTGCGTCGACAGGGTGTGGAGCATTGGAGGTGAAAACGGATGGTATTATGCCGATGAATTGTGGAAAATACGCGGAGGAATAGACAAGTTTGTAGGGGGAGTTGGGCTTCGTCGTGGACGCACCAATCCCACCACGCTTAATGCTGGCGATGCATTAGATTTTTGGAGAGTGCTCTTTGCCGATAAAGAGCAAGGTCGATTACTGCTCTTTGCCGAAATGAAACTGCCTGGCGAGGCTTGGCTCGAATTTAAAATTGTAAATAATGAGTTGATTCAAACTGCTACATTTCGCCCATTGGGTTTGTTGGGGCGCATATATTGGTATTCGTTGTTTCCTGTACATGGTGCTATTTTTGGGGGTATGTTAAAGAGATTGGCAAAGGGTGGAAAAACAAAATAAAAACTCACCCCTATTTTGTGCTCTTCAACTCAAAATAGGGGCGTTTATATTTCTATTAGAATACTTAGTAGTGCTTACTGAAGTGCCTTAGAGAAACTTATCTAGCTCTTCCTCCTCTACCACCAGATTTGCCACGCCCACCTAGCTTACCACTACGACGGCTTCCACCTGGACCTCCTCCTGGTCTTCCACCACCTGATCTTCCACCTTTATAAGATCCTCCGCCTCTTTTACGATCTGTAGCAGATTTTCTATGAGACTTGCTTTTGGGGTTTGAAACTGGGGTTACCTTTCCATCGCTTTTTACTAACTCATCTTCATCTGGAGCTGTTTTTTTGCGCTGCAGGCTTCGGGCAATGTGCATCGACCTCTCAGCATCTTTCAAGCCAGGGGTCTTTGTCATTTTATTAGGATTTTTAATTTTTTCAGAAGACTCTATCAACTGCTTCAACTCAGCTAGTTCTACAGGCCTCATCTCTCTATAGTCACCCAATGGAATTCCTTTCAAAGTTAAGTTCATAATACGAACACGTTCAAGCCTCAACACCTCGTAGCCAAAGTGCTCACACATGCGTCTTATCTGTCTATTCATTCCTTGAATCAAGGTTATTCTGAATACAAACTCCGATTCAGCATGAATCTTACACTTCTTAGTATTAACCCCAAGAATGGGCACACCCGACGACATCTCTTCAATAAACTTTGGTGTAATTGGTCGATCTACAGTAACCACATACTCCTTCTCGTGCTGATTACCAGCACGAAGAATCTTGTTCACAATATCACCATTGCTAGTAAGAATTATCAAACCTTGCGAATCTTTGTCTAATCTACCCACAGGGAAGATGCGTTCGCCATATCTGATATAGTCGATTATATTATCTTTGTCGGATGAGTCTGTTGTGCTAGTAACTCCCACAGGTTTGTTGAAAAGAATGTATATTTCATCCTCTTTTGCTCGTGGCTCAACCACATTACCGTTCACTCTAACTACATCTTTAGGACCTACACGGTCTCCCAAAACTGCAGTTTTGCCATTGATAGTTACATTTTTCAATTCAATGAATCTATCAGCTTCTCTACGAGAGCACAAACCACTCTCGCTTATATATTTATTCAAACGAATATTTTCTTTTTTTGTCATGGTGTAAAGGTATTATATTTTTATATATAATCGTACATCTGTAAGTTTTCGAGATGCAAATAACTGCTTATTTATCAATCTTTAGCATGCCTACTTCTTTGGAGAGAGATTAAAAGTAATCTTCTCGGCATTAACCAAATCTTTGTGCGATATTCTATAACTTCTCCATCTCTTCCCATTCACTATAGTTCTCTTAATATAAAGTGCATCATCGCTATTCTTATTTGTCTCTATCACCAACTCTGGCTTATCATAATAATCGGGGTTGAGCGATATTGTAACCTTATCAAAAACAGGAGAGGTAAGCGTATAAGAGGCATCTGTTGCATTGTCGGGATAGAAACCCATCATAGAGAATACAACCCATGTAGACATTGTGCCCGTATCATCATTACCAGGCAGTCCATCAGGAGAATTCTTGAAATGCTCTTGAATCAGTTCTCTCACTAATTTTTGTGTGCGCCACTCTTCACCTTTTACATAACTAAAAAGGAAAGGATAAGAGATGTTAGGCTCGTTGGTTGGGTCGTAATGATTTTCTTCAAACACCTCTTGAAGGTGCTTTACAAAAGCCCTCTTTCCACCCATCAGCTTTATCAATCCAGGCACATCGTGAGGCACCATAAAGGAGTAGTTCCATGCACTGCCTTCGTGAAAACCTGGCACAGGCTCGAAATTCTCGCCTTGTTTGGGGTCGAATGGCGATAAAAACTCACCATTGGGCAACAACGGACGAAATGATTTATACTCCTTAGAGTAATACATCTTGTACTTCAACGATTGATTGAGAAACTGTTTCGAATCGCCACTCTTACCTAGCACAGCAGCAAATTTAGACAATGCATTGTCGGCAATATAATATTCCAAGGCATGCGAAACAGAGTTGTCATACTCAGAGCGCAATGGCACATATCCCAAAGTGATATAATCTTTAATGTCTGGCCTCAAGAAATTATCTTCCATCTGCGTTGCAGATTTGTACATTGCTTCGTAAGCAGCTTCGTAATCGAAATTGCGCAACCCTTTCATGTAGGTATCCACAATTACTGGTATTGCAGGGTCTCCCTCCATTGTAAGTGTCTCTCTGCCATACAACTCCCATTTGGGCAGCCAACCACTTTCTTTGTACATATCCACCATAGTGTTCACCATATCAATCTGCTTTTCAGGATAGAGCAATGTTTGCAATTGATGAACATTCCGGTAAGTATCCCATAAAGAGAACACTGTGTAACGTGTTCTATCGGTTTGCATTGTTTTGCCTGTCTCCATTGCCGGATATTCGCCATTCACATCATTCAATATATTGGGGTGAATAAGTGTGTGATACAATCCTGTATAAAACACAACTCTTTGATCGTGAGTTCCACCCTCAACTTTTACACGCGACAACTCCTTGTTCCAATCTTCGTATGCTTGCTTTCTCACTGCATCAAAATTGAAACCACTTTGCTCTGCCTCAAGATTCTCCCAAGCATTTTCGGTACTGACAAACGACACACCTACCTGCACCTCAATGGTTTCGCCTTCTTCTACATAATAGCTAAAGTAAGCACCAATATCATCTCCCGCTATGTCGCGGTTATATTTTGTATATAGTTTGTATTGTCCACTATGAATATCCCACTCGGCTTCCACACCCTGCATTTCGCGTTGCATCTTCCAATAGCCAGTTGAAACGGGTTGTTTGTTTACCCTCATCACAAAATAGATAGGGAAAACTGCTTGTGGATTGTAACAGAAAGTGCCCTGCAACTTCATTCCCTCAATTTCAGTTTGGCTCACACGGCGCATCCATGCACCCGATTCGTTGGTCAATCCCTCTCCCAAATTCATCAAGATATTAGCTTCTCCTTTGGGAAAAGTAAATCTAGCAATGCTGCTTCTATCAGTTGCAGTAACCTCTGTTTTTATATTATACTTGGTCAAGATATTGGAGTAATAACCTGGAACAGCTCGTTCGTCAGAATAGATGCTTCCATATTCTTTGTAGTCGACATTTATCTCGCCAGTAGTAGGCATCAACAATAGTGAGCCTAAATCGGGACATCCTACACCACTTAAATTGACATGCGAATAGCCTGTAAAAAAAGAGTTGACATTTGAATAGGGAGTCGACCACCACTGTTTGTCTTTATCATACTTATTAAGATCCGACCCCATCACATTGAAAGGCGAGACAGACATCATACCATTAGGGCGTACAGCTCCAGGATTGGTTGTGCCATAGTTGTCAGAACCAATAAATGGATTTACTAATTCAACAGGTTGCTCTTGTGCTACAACAACTGCGGTGCTTACAAAAAGCACAACAAAAATGTATTTTATAAAGGTAAAAAGTTTCATATTTATCTATCTTTAGTTGAAAAGAATCAAACAGATCGCCTTTTCATAAATTCTATTATTTCACTTATATATCCAAATGCAACGCCCACCACTGTGTCAGCAGCTCCGTAATAGACAGCAATTTTATCACCCTCGGTTAGTGCAGCACATGGAAACAACACATTGGGTACATCGCCTGCCAACTCGTATAATTCTGCTGGAGCCAACAGATAATCTTGTGTGCGATACAAAACTTTGTCAGGTCTATCTTTATCAAGGAGTGCAGCCCCCATCGAATAGCGGAAACCATTGCACGTATTGATTACACCGTGATAAATCATTAACCAGCCCTCATCGGTGAGAATTGGTATGGGTCCAGCACCAATTTTTGTGCACTGCCAAGCACTTTGCTCAAAAGGTGTCACCTTCATCACACAGCGATGCTCTCCCCAATACTTCATATCGGGACTATAGCTGATGTAGATATCACCAAAAGGAGTATGTCCATTATCGCTTGGACGACTCAACATAGCATACTTGCCATCTATCTTTTCAGGAAATAACACCCCATTTCTATTGAATGGCAAGAAGGCGTTTTCGCATTGAAAAAACTCTTCGAAGTCGAATGTATAAGCTATCCCAATAGTAGGTCCATGATAGCCATTACACCATGTAACCCAGTATCTATCCTCAATCCACACCACACGAGGGTCGTATTTATAATCCGACTCAATCATAACTGTGTTGCCAGCCTGCATTTTAATAGGTTGGTGATCGATATCCCAATTGATACCATCTTTACTAAATCCACGGAATATATTCATCTGTACCGACCTGTTGTCGCATCTGAAGACACCAGCAAAACCATCTTTAAAAGGAACTACAGCACTATTAAAAATACTGTTTGATGAGGGAATATGATACCTATTAATAACAGGGTTCTCACTATATCGCCACATGATGTCGTTGCATCCTTCGGGCCTATCTTGCCAAGGAATTGATTGGGTTGATTTCATAGCTTTCAGCTTTTATTTAGTTTTATATATTTATCAGTTTTATTAATTTCAACATTAAAGTAGCATTTAACTCGCAATTATAAAAAGAAAAGCAGGATCTATTTTGCCTTCACCATTTTATCTTTATTGTCGGGATAAACAAATGGAACAAATACTGTTACAAGAAAAGCAGGTATAGTGGCAATGAGTACTATTATAAAAAAAGTTTTATAGCCTATCAAGTCGCTCAAAGAGCCACTTACCATGCTAGGGAGCATAAAACCAAGATTCATAATAGCCGTAGCAAATGCATAGTGCGCCATCTGATGTTTGCCAGGTGCGATTTGCTGCATCATAAAAAGCATAAGTCCCACAAAGCCAAAACCGTATCCAAAATACTCAATCACTACTGCCAAACCAATAACAAACAAACTATCGGGTCTGAAAACAGCTAATAAAAAATAACCAACAAATGGAATGTTAAATGCACTCCATAAATATATAAGCGACTTTTTAAGTCCAACCGAGGAGATAAAGTATCCACCCAATATAGATCCTACAACAAAAGCTGCCGAACCTGCAGTACCATATACCAATCCAATATCTTGTGTGGAAAGTCCCAACCCTCCCACATCACGACTAGCTTTTAAGAACAAAGGTACAATTTTTACAGCTAATCCTTCCGCAGATCTGTAAAGGATAATGAAGATAATGTGAAAACCAATATATTTCTTTTGGAAGAAAGTGCGAATCACTTCCCATAGAGCAATTATTGTATCACGTGCAGTGCTTACTTTTCTCTCTGAGTTATCTTCTGTTGGCAGAATGCGTATATGATACATTCCTAATGCAAGCATAATAAGCGCACAGATAAACATTATCACCATCCATGCCTCTACCACTCCCACACTACTCTCCAATGAGCCAGCAATATATACAAGCCCTCCACTAGTAAGAATCTTTGCAATATTGTACGATGCGCCCTGCCACCCAATATATTGAGCCTGTTGTTTTTTATCAAGAAAAGCAAGATATACACCATCGCCTGCGATATCGTGCGACGCTCCACTAAAGGCAAGAATGCCCATCAATGCAATGGAGTAAGTGAAAAAACTAGGCAAAGGAAGCGAAAGAGCAATTAAGCCAAAAAGAACACCAGAAAGTATTTCAGTAAACACGACAAAAAACTTCTTGGTTTTGAACATCTCCAAAAAGCCACTCCACAATGGCTTAAGAGTCCAGGGGATCATTACTAACGATGTCCAAAAAGCTATTTTGGAATCGGATATACCCATATTGGTAAACATAAGTACCGAAGCTACAGATATTGCCACAAAAGGCAGTCCCATACCAAAGTAAACAGATGGCACCCAAAAGGCTGGATTTGAAATTCGTTGTTTTGAAGACATTTATTGAATATTTGTGGCAAAAATAGGGATTTATTGACTATTTTGCCCCTTAAAAAAACAAAACATAATGTTTTGCGTTTATTATAACAACCAAATGGTGAAAATAAACAACTTCACCAAACTCACATACTTAACAATTTAGCTATGACAGAAGAACTGAATCGTTATATTAGCCTTATTCCAAAAGCAGAGCTACATCTTCACATTGAAGGTTCGCTAGAACCTGACTTAATGTTTTCCATGGCCAAAAAGAATGGTGTAAACATAAAGTACAAAAGCGAAGATGATTTGCGGGCTGCATACAACTTCAACAACCTACAAGAGTTCTTAGACATCTACTATGCCGGGGCAGATGTGCTCATTACAGAACAAGACTTTTATGACTTAACTATTGCCTATCTCAAAAAAATAAAGGGAGACAATGTGATTCATACCGAAATATTTTTCGACCCACAAACACATACTGCTCGAGGTGTAGGGTTTGACACAGTTGTAAAAGGAATTACACGCGCCCTAGATGAGGGTAAAGAACAAATGGGTATAAGCTCACATCTTATTATGTGTTTTTTGCGTCATCTTGATGAACAGTCGGCTCAAGAAACTTTAGACTTAGCCCTCGACTACAAAGACAAGATTATTGGTGTTGGGCTCGACTCATCTGAATTGGGCAATCCTCCAAGCAAATTTGCAAACGTATTTAAGCGTGCACAGAAGGAGGGTTTCTTAACAGTGGCTCATGCCGGCGAAGAGGGTCCTGCTGAATATGTGTGGGAAGCAATAAACGTGTTGAATGTGATGCGCATTGACCATGGCGTACAATCGATAAACGACAAGAAACTGGTTGCAGAGTTAGTAAAAACACAGATGCCACTTACTGTTTGCCCATTATCTAATCTTAAACTGAAAGTTGTTTCAGATTTGAAGGAGCTGCCTCTGAAAAGAATGATGGACAAAAATATACTGGTTACTATCAACTCCGACGACCCATCATACTTTGGTGGATATATCAACCAAAACTATATCGAGACAGCTGAAGCCCTGAACCTAACAAAAGATGATATTCTTCAGTTAGCTAAAAACTCATTCACAGCTTCCTTTTTAACTGATGCTGAAAAGAAGTACTATTTAGATAAAGTAGATGCAGTTGACAAGGAGTTAAGAAAACAATCGCATCCAGCAAATATAATGTAAAAAAGAAGTCGAAATGATTAGAATGTCAATACTAAATATAGAATGACCCCCCTCTTCATTTCGACTATTTTACTCTTCTAGATATACCAAGAGGCACCTTTATTCAATAATATAAGGACTCTTATTAAAAGGCATAACTTAAATAAAGCCCATAATTCTCTTTCAACACTTTATTTGGTCCATACCAATCTAAGTTTGCTGCAAATCCAAAACCATAAGCTTTGTAACTCACCCCTAATCGCCCATATACAGCAGCCCTGTCGTGCTTCTTCGTATCCATGTCATGATTATACATAGCTTGTACACTAGTAAAAAATGACCAATCGCTTGATAATTGAGGACTGAACTGTACAGCAGCTTTACTCTCAGAATTCTTAGATTGAGTTAAATAAAATCCTGTCGCCATATTTACAGATAAAACTCTATAACGGAATCCATAGCGTCCACCAACAAAGGGTCTGAAGCCCCAACTTGAATTAATGCCAGCACCCGCAACAATTCCTAGACCTTGGTATACATCATATGTGAGATACAAAGAGTTCATCGATTCACTATCATTCTTTTCTCTATCAGTCTGATTTTTAAAGTTGAGTTTGTTATCATAATCACCAGCAGTCATGGTGCTAGCAAAAACACCAAACCTAGCGCTTTGGTTAAACTTTCTATTTACCGTTACTTGTGTTGCAAACCTATGGTTTCCAAAAAACACCTCCACCGGAATTGAAGCAGAGTCCTTAGGCTTAGTTTCTTGAGCTATTGAGACTGCTGATAACAAACACATGCTGACAATAAGTAATTTTCTAACTGTTATCATTATTATAATTTATCTTGACCTGTATGATTAGTCCGTTTTCAATTATTCAATCTGAAATAACAGCAGAATTAAGTGCATTGTTCATTTTTGGATAAGAGAGAATTCATATATTCTTGCTACTCCTCTTCAACAGCGGTGTGTCCCTCCTTTATAATCTCTTCTGTTTTTTGTTTCAAATCAGAGCCAATATTCTTAGAGGAGGATGAGGTTGAAGGCGATATTGAGAATTTCGAAAAAAGAGGTAAGTGATCCGATCCTATATTTGGAAGCTTCATTATTTGAGCAACCTTGATCTCCTTCGAAGAAAATATAAGATCTAGAGGAAATCTAAATATTCCCGGTTTAACAGGAAATGTTCCAATAATCCCTCTACCCAATCTAACATCTCTCAATTTTGAAACTTTTGCAAACAACTTGGTACTCCTGGACCAACATACATCATTAAAATCGCCTACAACTATAGAAGGATACCCCGTATTTGTAATCATTTTTGCAACCTTCATTAACTCTGCATCGTTTTGTCTAGAAGTTGGCTTCTCAGTTGGGCTGGGTGGAGGTGGATGAATACCCCAAAAGACAAAACGATTACCATCTTCATCTTCCAGATGCGCTTCAATAGAAGGTGTCTCATTCGATAAAAAAAAATGCTCTTTTATCTCAATCGCCTTCAACTTGGTGTAAAAATGCATCCCATACCTATTTTCCAATGCAATTTTGGAGTTGTGAGAAAAGTGACTGCTAATTTCTTCAAGCGCATTTTCCCACTGTTTATTTGTCTCAGTAGTTAATAGAATGTCAGGATCAACTCTCCTCACCAATTCAATCAATTTGTGATACTCCATATTCTTTTGCAACACATTGGCGCTAATTATTGAAATTTCCTTATCACTATTATCATAATCCTCCGCATCCTTTTCCTCAAATATAGAGCTGATGGATAAATAAGGCAAAATAATGTAGAGTTGATAAGAAGCTGCAATGAACAGGACACTTTGCGATAAAATAATTGGTGCACTCAAATTATTAAATAAAAAAAAACTGCCAACTAAAACAAAAAGCTGAATAAATAAAACTTGAATCCTTATATAATCGAATATCTGAACAGACCAGTGAGTTATCCTGAAAGAGGGCAAAAGGCTCATCAATAAAAAAAGAATCGATATTATTATAAAGGTTGGAACCATAACTCTTCAATTTTTATTAGGTTAGTGAATCTTACATGTGTTGAGTGTTGAGTGTAAAGAATAAAGATACAAAATTTATCAATCCCCTATACTTTTTAAACAGAAAAACAGGCAAGAATTCATTCATCTAGCAAGTTTGCAATAAAAGCAGAAAAGATGAAAATCAAATTAGGCAAAAGTCTTATACAATCACACTATCCTAAAAATTATAGGCTCGCTTACGGATATATTGATATTTTTATCTATTTTTGTATTGTTAAACCTACTAAACACTTTTAATCGAATCTATATCTTATGGAGTGGAAAAATCATTACAAGCTGCACACATGCACTGCCCTTGAAGCGGTAGATGCTATAAAAGACAACTACAAACTAGTTTATGGAAATGCTACTGGCTTTCCCCAAGTATTTTGCAAAGCATTGGCTGAACAGAAAGACCGTTTCACAAATGTGTCTATCTATAATATGCTCATAACCGGTACTCCTTGGCATATAGATGAAAAAATGAAAGGTCATTTCCAAACTATAACTAGCTTTATTAGCAGACCATCACTTAAAGGAATGCAAGAAGGGCTTATAGAGTTCATACCTTGTTATTTGCGCCAAGTTCCTTTGCTTTTCAGCGAAGGATATTATCCGGTAGATGTGGCTGTGGTGCAACTTTCTCCACCCAACGACGAGGGATACTGCTCGTATGGTGTAGCAAACGATTACACAAAACCTGCTGCAGACAATGCAAGGATTGTGATAGGTGAGATAAACGATCAAACGCCTTGTACATGGGGCGACAACTTTATTCATGTTACCGACTTAGATTACATTATAGAAACTTCTTACCCATTGGTCGAAACACCCTCTCCTGTAGCCACAGAGGTTGAGCTTTCTATAGCTAAACATTGTGCATCGCTTATCAATGATGGCGACACACTGCAGCTTGGCATTGGAGGATTACCCAATGCGGTGCTTGCTTCGCTGAAAGACAGAAAAGATTTAGGCATTCACACCGAGTTGTTTACCGAGGGGGTAATAGACTTAGTAAATGAAGGAGTCATCACAGGGAAGAGAAAAACACTACATCCCAATAAAATTATTGCCACCTTCATAATGGGCACAAAGAGAGTATTCGACTTTGTGCACAACAATCCAATGTTGGAACTGCACCCAGTTGATTATGTAAACAATCCAAATGTAATTGGACAAAACGATAACATGGTGTCAATAAACTCATGCATCGAAGTGGATTTGATGGGGCAAGTCAACTCCGAATCTATAGGTTTAAACCAATATAGTGGTCCTGGTGGACAGGTAGATTATGTGCAGGGTGTGCGTCTCTCTAAAGGGGGTAAATCAATAATTGCCATTCCTTCAACTGCCGCTGGCGGGAAACTGTCGCGCATTGTGCCGTTCCTATCGCATGGCGCTGCAGTAACTACTTCACGCAATGACGTCGATTATGTAGTTACAGAATATGGTATTGCTCATTTGCGAGGAAGAACTCTTAGAGAAAGAGCCAAAATGTTAATTAGATTAGCCCACCCTAACTTTAGAGAAGAGCTGATGGAGGAGTTTGTAAGAAGGTATAAATAACCATTGAAATATATAAACCTTTTTTTTCTATCAGCATTTTTAGCTTTCTGTAATCTGTAGATGGTTGCAAATAAACCTACAATATAATAAAGACAAACATACAGCAAGATTACTCCCTAATATTTATCTGAAAAACTCTTCTAATTACATCATTAATCTCTCTGCGTTTTGGCTCTATGTAGAGGTATTAATAACAACAATATGCATAGTCTTTGCATTATCAGGCTGTAAAAACAAAGATACTATTTAAGCAAAACAAGCCCTAATGAGAAAAAACTATCGTTTAGCCATTACAAAAAAGTTAAAAATAGCACACCTGTCCTCTTTTTTCTATAAAAAAATTTGATATTATATCAGCAAGTTGACTGTACAGAAACATCTATTTTAGAGAGCTGAATTTATCTTTTGTCAAGTAAAGCTATAATTTATTGTTTATTTGACATTCTGATGTTTTCAAAAGCATCTCTAAACATTTAAATAGCTTGCATAATATGAGGGAATTAGCTGCATTATTACTACCTTTATGGGCAAAAGTAATTTATTGTTCTTAACAATAGAAACAAATTAAATAGATAATATACCTATGAGTAAACTCAGCACTATTTCAGAAGCAGTTGCCAAAGTAAAAGATGGCATGACCATCATGATTGGTGGTTTTTTAGCAAACGGTACTCCGGAAAAACTAGTTGACGCACTAGTAGAATCGGGTGTTAAAGATTTAACCCTTATAGTAAACGACACAGGTTTTCCTGACAGAGGATGTGGAAAACTGATTGTGAACAAACAAATAAAAAAAGTAATTGTCTCGCACATTGGTACCAACCCACACACCGGACAGCAAATGGATGCTTATGAGTTGGTTGTAGAGTTCTCTCCACAAGGCACCTTGGCAGAGCGCGTAAGAGCGGGCGGCGCGGGTTTAGGCGGCGTTCTTTCACCAACTGGTATTGGCACAATTATACAAGAGGGTAAAGAGTTGATTGAAGTGGATGGAAAAGAGTATATCCTTGAGAGACCTCTTCGCGCAGATGTAGCTTTTATAAAAGGCAGTATTGGCGATAAAGCAGGAAACTTAATCTATTTAGGAACTACACAAAACTTCAACCCTTTGATGGCAATGGCTGCCGACGTTGTGGTTGCAGAGGTGGACACATTGAAAGAAGTAGGCGAAATTGAGCCAGAAAGAGTGCATACACCTTCAATTTTTGTAGATTATATAGTTCAGTAAAATAATTCACGCAGAGACAACTCACAAATTATCTCTATAATATAAATATAAAATCAAAAAAGATATGAAAACAGCAATGATTAGACTACGCATGAGTATGCAAGATGCACACTATGGCGGTAACTTAGTAGATGGAGCAAGATTATTAGGCCTATTTGGCGATGTTGCTACCGAATTGTTAATTATGAATGATGGTGACGAGGGTCTATTCGTTGCCTACGACAGTGTTGAGTTTACAGCCCCTGTATTTGCAGGCGATTTCATTGAAGCTACTGGCACTATCACTAAAGTAGGTGGTTCATCGCGCAAAATGACTTTTGAAGCTAAAAAAATAATTAGCCCACGAACAGATATTTCACCTTCGGCTGCCGATGTGTTGGAAGAGCCAATAGTGGTGTGCAGAGCTAGTGGAACATGTGTTGTGCCAAAGGCTAATCAGAGAAAAAGCCAAGAATAATCTCTTTGTAATATAAAGATCGATTAAAGTACAAACCGAATAACAAAGAATAAAATGGAAAAATTAATTATCACAGCTGCTATTTCTGGAGCAGAGGTATTGAAAGAGCACAATCCTGCAGTACCCTACACTGTAGAGGAGTGTGTGAGAGAAGCAAAATCGGCTTACGATGCTGGTGCTAGCGTAATACACTTGCACGTTCGTCACGATGATGGTACACCAACACAAGATAAAGATAGATTTGAAGAGGTTATGACAGCTATTCAGGCTGCTTGCCCCGATGTAATTATACAACCATCAACTGGTGGTGCTGTAGGCATGACTGACGATGAGCGTTTGCAACCAATAGAGTTGAACCCCGAAATGGCTACTCTTGACTGTGGCACACTTAATTTTGGTGGCGACGAGGTGTTTATGAACACAGAAAACACAATTAAGTACTTTGGCGACAGAATGATTGAAAGAGACATTAAGCCAGAATTAGAGGTGTTTGATAAAAGTATGATTGATATGGCATTGCGCCTTCATAAAAGAGGACACATAAAATCGCCAATGCATTTTGACTTTGTAATGGGAGTAAATGGTGGCATTAGCGGAACACTAAGAGATTTTGTTTTCTTGCGTGGAAGCATTCCAGAAGGATCGACATACACAGTTGCTGGTATGGGACGCTTTGAAATGCAGCTTGCAGTAGCCGCTATTATAGATGGTGGTCATGTGCGTGTAGGCTTCGAAGACAATGTATACTTGTCGCGTGGTGTATTGGCAAAATCAAACGGTGAGTTGGTAGAAAAGGTAGTACGCTTGGCCAAAGAATTTGGACGTGAAATAGCAACACCTGCTGAAGCACGTGAAATATTAAGCCTAAAACCCAGATAGTCTTTACAGTAAAAACATGCAACATAAATAATAATGGTAAAAGCGTAGAGAGAATTTAATAATTCTCTCTACTTACCAAATAGCAATATTTTTTATCATCAACAAATAACAAAACACTAATACAAAAGAAATGAAAGAAGGACATAAATATGGCGTTCATCGCGTAATATCACCCCAAGGTGTACTACCCCAGCCAGCTGAGAAGTTGGACAATAACATGGACGAAATATATGACAATGAAATTTTAATTGATGTGCAAACATTGAACATCGATTCTGCAAGCTTTACTCAAATTGAGGAACAGGCTGATGGCGACAAAGCTAAAATAGCCGAAATAATGATGGGTATTGTAGAAAAGCAAGGTAAACACCGCAACCCTGTTACAGGATCGGGTGGAATGCTGCTAGGCACAGTTGAGAAAATTGGAGACGCTCTAGTTGACAAGATTGACCTGAAAGTAGGCGATAAAATTGCTACATTAGTTTCGTTGTCACTTACTCCACTGCGTATTGATAAAATAAAGGACATACGTCCCGATGTTGACCAAGTGGATATAGATGGTAAAGCCATCCTTTTTGAAAGTGGTATATATGCTAAGATTCCTGCCGACCTGCCAGAAAACCTTGCTCTTTCGGCACTAGATGTGGCTGGAGCGCCAGCTCAAACAGCAAAATTAGTAAAACCAGGTGATACAGTACTTATTATTGGTGCTGGTGGAAAATCGGGCATGCTATGCTGCTACGAAGCTAAAAAACGCGCTGGTGTTACAGGTACTGTAATTGGATTGACTCACTCTGAAAGAAGCACCAACAGGTTGAAATCGCTTGACATTTGCGATTATGTATTCCCTGTTAATGCCACTCAACCAGTTCCTGTATTAGAACTAATAGAGAAGGTGACTAATGGGGAACTATGCGACCTTACTATTAATAATGTAAATATCCCCGATACAGAGATGACAAGTATACTATGTACTAAAGATACAGGCACTGTATATTTCTTCTCTATGGCAACCAACTTCACCAAAGCTGCATTAGGTGCAGAGGGCGTAGGAAGTGACGTAAAAATGCTTGTAGGAAATGGTTACACTAAAGGTCATGCCGAGATTACCCTACAACTTTTGAGAGAGTCCGATAAGCTGAGGAAAATATTCACTGAACTATATGCATAAATAGGACCATCTCCATATAACCGAAAAACAATAAATCATGGCACAAACTAGAAGAAAAGAATTTTTCCCTGAAATAACCGATGAACAATGGAATGACTGGCATTGGCAGGTGAAAAACAGAATTGAAACTGTTGATCAATTAAAAAAATATATTAACCTAACGGAGGAAGAAGAGGAGAGTGTGAGAAAATCTCTCAACTTGTTGCGCATGTCTATCACGCCCTATTATTTGAGTTTGATAGACCCCAACAATCCAAACTGTCCGATACGTAAACAGGCGATACCAAGTAAACAAGAGCTTTACAAAAGCCCATCTGATTTGGACGACCCTCTAGACGAAGATGAAGACTCGCCAGTACCAGGATTGACACATCGCTATCCAGATAGAGTGCTATTCTTAATTACTGATATGTGCTCTATGTATTGCAGACACTGTACGCGTCGCCGATTTGCAGGTCATACCGATGCTGGCAGCAGCACCGAGCAAATAGATGCTTGCATCGATTACATTGCTCGCACTCCACAAGTGAGAGATGTATTACTATCGGGTGGTGATGCTCTATTGGTAAGTGATAAGAGATTGGAGTATATCATTAAAAAACTGAGAGAGATACCACACGTAGAGATAATACGTATTGGTTCGCGTACTCCTGTGGTGATGCCGCAACGTATTACTACAGAACTGGTAGATATGCTTAAGAAATATCACCCCGTTTGGCTCAACACTCACTTTAATCACCCCAATGAAGTTACACCTGAAGCGGCTGAAGCTTGTGCTAAAATGGCAAATGCAGGTATTCCATTAGGAAACCAATCTGTATTGCTACGCGGCATAAACGACTGCACACATATAATGAAAAAACTTGTTTTGGATTTGGTTAAAATAAGGGTTCGTCCTTATTATATATATGTATGCGATCAATCAGTAGGAATCAGCCATTTCAGGACACCTGTTTCAAAAGGTATCGAAATAATTGAAAATTTACGTGGTCATATTTCGGGCTTTGCAGTTCCAACATTTGTGGTGGATGCACCAGGTGGTGGTGGCAAAATACCTGTAATGCCTACCTATTTAGTTTCTCAAGGACCTAACAGAGTAATACTCAGAAACTACGAGGGAGTAACTAGCACCTACACAGAACCAGCAGACTATACAGACAATTGTCAATGCGAAGACTGTACTGATGAGAAAAAAGAGGGAATTGCAGGTTTGCTTGCAGGCGATAGATTGTCGATTGAGCCTGAAAACTTAAATAGAAAAAAGAGGAATAAAAAGGAAGGTGAAAATTAAAACTTCACCATTAAGGTAAAAAGAGTATGCCCTTCGTACAAAATGTAGTTGCTCATAAAAGTGTTTCTGTTATTGGCTTGGAGAAAAACACCGGCAAAACAGAGACACTTAACTACGTTTTGAAACGACTAAAAACCACTAAGAAACAGATTGCAATCACCTCCATCGGTATAGATGGGGAGCGAGTGGACAACGTGACACATACACAAAAGCCTGAAATAATTATTTCGAAGGGGGTAATATTTATTACTTCCGAAAAACACTATTTTGAAAAACAACTTACTGCTGAAATACTAGATGTGAGCAATCACAGAACTGCAATGGGCAGATTAGTAATAGCGCGAGCACTGAGCGAAGGTAAAGTTATACTTTCGGGTCCTTCAGATACGGCAAGTGTAAAGAGGCTTATTAGAAGCCTCGAAAAATGGGATGTTGACACAACAATAGTTGATGGAGCACTCTCGCGACTCAGTTTAGCCTCGCCAGCAGTAACAGATGCCATGATATTGGCAACAGGCGCAGCACTATCGGCAAACATAGTTCAACTGGTTAGAAAAACACGTTTTGTGAAGCAGTTGATAGAATTGGAGTCGGTAGATGAAGCCCTGTCGGAACAGTTGCAAGAGAAAAAAGGTGGTATATGGGCAATAGATAAAGATAACAAAATACACGATTTAGATATTCAATCGGTATTTATGATAGACCAAAGCGATAGAGATATTTTTGAATTTGGCACACGACTGTTTGTTGCAGGCGCAGTGAGCGATAAGTTGATAAACTGTATGAGGGCATATAAAAAACCTGTAGAGTTAATTATTCACGATTTCTCTAAGGTGTTTGCTACGCAGCTCAACTTTAATGCTTTTCTACAAGGCGGAAACACTATGAAGAGCCTATTCAAAAACAAGCTAATAGCTGTTACTATCAATCCTCTTGCGCCGAATGGACTGATGCTAAACACCCAAACATTACAACATGCATTGGAAGAAGCACTCAATATACCTGTTTACGATGTAATGGAGTTGCAAAAGAACGATAAAGCTTAAAGTATAAAAAATGAAAATTAAGGAAGCTATAGAATATATTGATGGTTTTAAGTATGTAATAGACGCACTTAACATTCACTCTTCTGCAGGAAGAAGGATTCTGTATGCTTTACCCTTTTTAAGAGTGTCGGAAGATATAAAATGTGAAATTGATAAAACGGAATGGCTGAAAAATAGATTGAGTGATGAAAAATTCTCTCAGAAGCTTGAACTCACTCAAATGAAGTTGGGGCAACTACGGGATATAACCAGTACACTTTCACGTTTAAAATACAACAATGCGCTCGACGACATAGAGCTATTCGAGGTTAAACATTTGGCAATTTTAGCCCACTCCATCGAAAAAGAGGTATCGGAACTGAAGATACCCTTCATAGCAATACCCAACCTATCGGAAGTAATAGAAATTCTTGACCCAGAAGGGAAAATGATTCCTCAATTTCATATCTACAATGACTACTCTCCTACCCTCGCATCAATTAGAAGCGAGATAAACAGGATGCCCCACTCAGATGATACGGAAGATGTAATAAACAGATTGCGCCTAAAAGAGAAGAGAGAAGAAGATAAGGTTCGTGAGGAGTTGACAAATAAACTACAACCCCACACCGAAGCATTGAAAACTGCTCTTAACGAAATAGCAACACTCGACTTATTGATAGCGAAAGCGCATCTTGCAAAAGAGTTTCGATTGATAAAGCCAACATTTGCAGAGGAAGAGACTTCTTTTAGTGGATTGTTCAATCCCGAGATAGAGAAATCGTTGCAGAAGCAAGGTAAAGAGTTTCAGCCTGTAACTATAACAATACCGTCAGAGCCTACCCTTATTACGGGTGCTAATATGACTGGTAAAACAGTTTTGCTGAAAAGCATAGCATTGGCTCAAGCGTTGGCACAGTTTGGATTTCATGTGCCTGCAATGTCAGCCCAGTTTGCTCCAGTGGATAGAATAATACTGTGCACAACCGACGAACAAGACGAGCTAAGTGGGTTATCATCTTTTGCCGCCGAAATGACGCGTCTTAACAAAATAACAGAACATATCGAAAATGGTGACCGATTACTGGTATTGATTGACGAACTAGCTCGCACCACAAATCCTACTGAGGGTAAAGCAATAGTGGGTGGGGTGCTCAATTTTTTGAGCGAACATAGCGTGAGTTCGCTTATCACCACGCATTACACCATTGATACACCTTGTCGAAAGTTAAGGGTGAAAGGATTTAGATTGAAAGATAAAAATGTGAAGATTACAATTCACAACATTAATAATTATATAGACTATTCTTTGGAAGAGGGTCAAGAGGAAGTTCCACACGAAGCTATCTATATAGCCGAAATATTGGGAATAAGCAATGACCTACTCCATAGAATAAAAGCACATTTAAACGAATAAAAATTACCTATATGCAGCAAAGCAAATTGAACATCAATTTTGATGACGTACAACTCGCTAGAGACCTTGCAAGCAATATTGCCAAGAGTGTACAGTCGTTTGTAGACAAGTACACAACAGTATCCGTTGAGAGAACACTTTGTCGGTTAATTGGAATAAACAACACCGACCAAAATGGTGTGCCACTTCCAAACATTGTGGTAGATGCTATAAAAGACAAAGGGGTTGTAGATCAAGGCGCACTGTTTTTTGTTGGCAACGCTGTAGTAGAGACAAAACAGACGCCTCAAAAGATTGCAGAAAGAATTGTAAATGAAGAGTTAGATATCACATCTTTCCCATATCGCACTACAGAAGAGATAGAGAAAGCATTGCAACCATACATCAACGAAAGTATAGAACGCATTGTAAGTAAGCGAACAAACCGTGATGAGCAGATTTCAACATTGGGCGAAGGACCTCGTCCTTACTTATATGTAATAGTTGCAACTGGCAATATCTACGAAGATGTGCGTCAGGCAGAAGCTGCAGCTCGTCAAGGGGCAGATATTATTGCTGTGATTCGCACAACTGGTCAAAGCTTATTAGACTATGTGCCTTATGGTGCAACTACAGAAGGTTTTGGTGGCACATACGCAACACAAGAGAACTTCCGCATTATGCGAGAAGCACTTGATAAAGTAGGCAAAGAAAACGGAAAATATGTTCGTCTATGCAACTATTGCTCTGGGTTATGTATGCCCGAGATAGCTGCAATGGGAGCATTGGAAGGATTAGATGTAATGCTAAACGATGCTCTATATGGTATCCTCTTTAGAGATATCAATATGCAACGTACTATGATTGACCAATTTATGTCGCGTGTTATTAATGGCTTTGCTGGTGTTATAATCAATACTGGCGAAGACAATTACCTTACAACTGCTGATGCTGTGGAAGAGGCACACACAGTGTTGGCTTCTGATTTTATCAACGAGCAGTTGGCACTAATGGCAGGATTACCCGAAGAGCAAATGGGATTGGGGCACGCTTTTGAAATGGATCCCAACTTAGAAAATGGCTTTTTAATGGAGTTGGCGCAAGCTCAAATGATTCGTGAGATATTTCCAAAAGCACCTCTTAAATATATGCCTCCTACAAAATTTATGACTGGCAATATATTTAAAGGGCATCTGCAAGATGCTCTATTTAATATGATCGGTATATGGACATCGCAAGGAATTCAATTGCTTGGAATGCCAACTGAAGCTATCCACACTCCTTTTATGTCTGATAGATATCTTGCTATCGAAAATGCACAATACATCTTCAACAACATGCGTAGTATAGGTGAGGAGGTTGAGTTTAAGAAAGATGGCATGATACAAAAAAGAGCCCAAGAGGTTTTGAGCAAAACAATAGACCTATTGAAAGAGTTAGAGTCGAAAGGTCTCTTTTCAGCCCTTGAAGAAGGGATATTTGGTGGCGTTAAGCGCCCTAAAAATGGAGGAAAGGGTCTAGCAGGTGTGTCATCAAAAGGAGAACACTACTACAATCCATTTATAGCTTTAATGAAAAAATAGGAGAAACGATATGAGCGACACAATAAACAATATGGAAAAAAACGAATTCGACCAAACTGTTGATCTTACACAAGTAAGACCCTATGGTGACACGTTTAATGATGGTAAAACTCAATTAAGCTTTACACTTCCAGTTCCAGCAGGAGATGAGGCAACAGAAGCTGCCAAACAATTGATAAGAAAAATGGGATTCGACGACCCCCAAATAGTATACCACAAAGAGTTGGCAGGTGATTTCACATTCTTTGTTTGCTACGGTAGCTTTAAAGGTTCTGTTGACTTTACAAGTATACACGTACCTAAAGTGAGTGCTACAAAGTGGGATATGGAGACAACCGATGCTTTTGTGAAAGAGAAAATTGGACGCAAAATAGTGGTTGTAGGTGCAAGCACTGGAACTGATGCTCACACTGTGGGTATTGATGCTATTATGAATATGAAAGGCTTTGCAGGACGTTTTGGATTGGAACGCTACGAAATGTTTGAAACAATCAACATGGGTAGTCAGGTTTCAAACGAAGAACTCATCGCAAAAGGTATCGAGGTGAATGCTGATGCACTATTGGTTTCGCAAACAGTAACTCAAAAAGATGTGCATATTGCCAACATGATAGAACTGGTGGAGATGCTTGAGGCAGAAGGACTGAGAGACAAAATGATTATCACTTGTGGCGGACCTCGCATTTCGCATGAGTTGGCGAAAGAGCTAGGCTACGATGCAGGGTTTGGCATGAATACTTATGCTGACGATGTGGCATCTTTCTTAGCACAAGAGTTACAAAGAAGAATAGAAGAAGAATAAATAATAAATATAGAAACACAAAACAAAATATCATGGACAGAAATGAAATGAGGCAAATAATTGCTAAACGAGTTGCACTTGAACTTTACGACGGAGACGTTGTGAATTTAGGTATCGGACTACCAACGCTTGTTCCCAATTATCTTAAGGCAGATGTAAATGTAATTCTCCAATCTGAAAATGGATTGATTGGAATGGGACCTACACCAAAAGAGGGTGAAGAAGATCCAAACCTAATTAATGCTGGAGGTGGAGCTATCTCGGCAAACAAAGGAGCTGCAAGTTTCGACAGCGCTACATCATTCGCCATTATTCGAGGTGGACACGTAGATGTAAGTATTTTAGGTGCCCTGCAAGTTGACGAAAAAGGCGACCTTGCCAATTGGATTATACCAGGAAAGATTGCACCTGGAATGGGTGGAGCAATGGATCTGCTTATAGGTACACGAAAAGTGATACTTGCTATGGAGCACACAGCTAGGGGCAACCATAAGATAATGAAGAAATGTACACTTCCACTTACAGCAGAAGGTCAGGTAGACATGATTGTCACAGAAATGTGCGTTATTGAAGTTACAGACAAAGGACTGGTTGTAAAAGAGATACATCCTGAATTCACCAAAGAGCAAGTTCAGGAAGCCACGGAAGCAAAACTAATTTTTTCATCAGACGTAAAAGAGATGAAAGTATAAACATTTAATTATATAATGAAGCAATAGCTTCATAAAGATATAAACCAACACTATGGACTTTTCAATATCAAAAAAAGAAATTCTATTCAGGCAGATGCTGAGAGAGTTTACCGAAAAAGAGGTAAGACCAATCGCAGCAGAGGTGGACGAGTTAGAAAGATTCCCACTAGAAACAGTTGAAAAAATGGCTGACCTTGGAATCATGGGAATACCTATTCCTGTAGAATACGGGGGAAGTGGAGCTGACAGTAGTCTATATGCAATTGCTGTAGAAGAGCTTTCTAGAGCATGCGCCACAACTGGAGTAATAGTATCTGCTCACACATCGCTTTGTGCAGCACCTATTTATGAATTTGGCACTTTCGAACAAAGAGATAAATATCTACCCAACTTAGCAAGTGGTAAGCATCTAGGTGCTTTTGGACTTACAGAACCCAATGCGGGAACTGATGCAGCAGCACAACAAACTACTGCAGTGTTAGATGGAGACAACTACATCTTGAACGGCACAAAAATATTTATTACAAATGCAGCTTATGCTGATATATTTATTGTGTTTGCTATGACAGATAGATCAAAAGGAACACGTGGCATAACTGCATTTATTGTAGAAAAAGACCTCCCTGGATTTAGTATAGGTAAGCAAGAGAAAAAACTGGGCATCAGAGGCTCATCAACCTGCGAACTCATCTTTGAAAACTGTATAGTACCAAAAGAGAATATGCTTGGTAGAGAAAACAGAGGATTTGGCATAGCTATGAAAACTTTAGATGGTGGTCGTATTGGTATTGCAGCACAAGCTTTGGGTATAGCTCAAGGAGCTATGGACGAAACAGTGAAATATGTGAAAGAGAGAAAACAATTTGGCAGAGCAATTGGTCAATTTCAAAACACTCAATTTCAACTAGCCGACTTGCAAACCAAAATTGAAGCATCTAGATTATTCATTCGTTCGGCAGCTTATAAGAAAGACAACAAGATGCCATTTACTGTTGATGCAGCTTACGCAAAACTATTTGCAGCAGAAACAGCAATGGAAGTGACCAACAAAGCAATTCAATTCCATGGAGGCTATGGATATACTCGCGAATATCCAATAGAGCGAATGATGAGAGATGCTAAGATTACTGAGATATACGAAGGTACATCTGAAGTTCAACGCATGGTTATTGCAGCCAACTTACTAAAATAACAAATTTACTACAATGAAAATAGCAGTTTGCATAAAACAAGTGCCAGACACTACAGAGATAAAACTTGACCCTGTAAAAGGAACACTCATAAGAGATGGAGTTGAGAGCATTATGAATCCCGACGATAAAGGGGGGTTGGAAATGGCACTTCAGTTAAAAGAAAAACATGATGCTCATGTTACAGTAATAACAATGGGACCTCCACAAGCCGACGATATCTTACGTGAAGCGTATGCCATGGGGGCAGACGCAGCCATACACCTAAGCGACAGGAAGTTTGCAGGTGCAGATACATTGGCAACATCAAACGCATTAGCAGGTGCATTACGTACATTAGAGTACGATATAATAATTACTGGTCGCCAAGCTATTGATGGAGACACTGCTCAAGTAGGACCTCAAATAGCTGAACACTTAGACATACCACAAGTAACATATGTGGAAGAGGTTACTGTAAAACAGAACAACAAACTCTTGATAAAGAAAGCTACAGAAGAGGGATATCAAATGTTGGAAGTTACAACACCTTGCTTACTTACTGTACTTTCTACAGCTGGAAAGTCTCGCTATATGACAGTTAGAGGTATTGTAAAAGCATACACACGAGACGTAGAAGTTTGGGGCGCCGACAATATTGAAGTAGATGAAACTAAACTAGGACTGAAAGGCTCACCTACTCGTGTTTCAAAGTCTTTTACCAAAGGAGCTAAAGCAGCTGGCCAAATATATGAAGTGGACACACAAGAAGCAGTGGATATAATCGTGGAAAAACTAAAGGAAAAATTCATAATTTAAGATATGGAAATGGACAAATCAATATATAAAGACGTTTTTGTATTTGTAGAACAAAGGGAAAACAAAATACAAAGCGTAGCAAAAGAGCTTATAGGAAAAGCAAGAGAGCTAGCTGATGAGTTAGGCGAAAAAGTAGTTGCAGTGCTTCTCGGACATAATATTGAAGCAAAAGCTAAAGAGTTGATACCTTATGGTGCAGATTTAGTGTTGTGTGTTGACGATAGAGAGCTAGAAAATTATATAACTGAACCTTACACTCAAGCAATTACTCAAATAGTAGAAGAACGCAAACCAAGCATTATGCTTCTTGGAGCTACAACTATTGGACGCGACCTTGGTCCAAGACTTTCTGCCAGATTAGGCACAGGTCTTACTGCCGACTGTACAGGTCTTGATATTTCGGAAGAGAGAGAGCTACTTATGACACGTCCTGCATTTGGAGGAAATCTAATGGCAACAATTGTTTGTAAAGATCACAGGCCACAGATGTCAACAGTTCGTTCAGGTGTAATGCGCAGAAAGCCAAAAGATGAGAATAGAAAGGGTGAAGTAGAGATGGTGAAAGTAAGCTTCAACAAAGAGAAGTTTAAAGTACGCATTCTTGAAAATATCAAAGAAGAGAAATGCATGGTTGATATCACACAAGCAGATATTTTAATATCTGGTGGACGTGGTGTTGGTTGTGTTGAAGGATTTAATAAGCTGAGCGATTTGGCCAAAGTTTTGGGAGCTGAAGTTTCAGCATCAAGAGCCATGGTTGATGCAGGCCTCATCCCTTCAGAGAGACAAGTAGGTCAAACTGGTAAGACTGTACGTCCTGATGTCTATTTTGCACTTGGTATTTCTGGAGCTGTGCAACACTTAGCAGGAATGGAAGAGTCAGAGTATATCGTTGCAATAAACAAAGACAAAGGCGCCTCTATATTCAATGCAGCTGATTTGGGAATTGTAGGAGATTTAAATCAAATTGTACCTGCTCTTACTAAGCGACTTCAAGAAGAACGTAATAATAAACAATAAGAGATAAAATGACGAGTTACAAAAAATTTAAATTCCTGAATATTTATACCGAGAGACATATCTCGACTATTCAGATTAATCATCCGAAAGCTTTGAATGCACTGAACACGAAGATTTTTCATGAATTCAATCGAGCCCTCACTATGGTTGAAAATGATAATAACAATCGAGTGCTTATCATTACAGGTGTAGATAAATCATTTGTAGCAGGTGCAGATATTTCTGAAATGGTGAACCTTAATCAAGAGCAAGCAAAGGCTTTTGGTGAATTCGGCTCAGAAGTCTTCAGAAGAATAGAGCTCCTTCATATCCCTGTTATTGCTTCCATCAATGGTTTTGCATTGGGTGGAGGTTGCGAACTAGCTCTTTGTTGTGACATTCGCATTGCTTCACAAAACGCAAAGTTTGGACTACCCGAAGTAGGACTGGGTATCACACCAGGTTTCTCAGCCACACAGCGTCTTCCTCGACTTGTAGGTACAGGCAAAGCAAAAGAGTTGATTTATACAGGCAGTATAATTGATGCTCAAGAGGCTCTTGATATTGGTTTGGTAAATAAATTAACCACACGTGAAGAACTTGAGGAGGAGACTTTAATAATGGCGCAAAAAATTGCTGAGCAAGCTCCAATTGCAGTGCAATGCGCCAAGAAGGCAATCAATAGTGGAATGGATACTGATATAGAGTCTGGCATAGAAATTGAGACCAACCATTTTGCCCATTGCTTTACAACAAAGGATCAGAAAAATGGCATGCAAGCATTTTTAAAAAGAGAGAAGACAACATTTGAAGGGAAATAAGTTTAAAAAAAACCCTAAAGTATAAACTTAATTATATTTGAAAAATTGAATAAAATGAATATTTGTGTAGTAGGTGACGGTGTAATGGGCGGTGGTATTGTACAAACAGTTGCACAATCTGGCTTCGAAGTAATATGGAAAGGATACAATAACGAAACTATATCACAAGCGCAAGATAAACTAGAAAAAAATCTACTCTTTTTACTTGATAAAGAAATAATTGATAAGGTAGAGAAAGATGCTATTAGCAATCGTATAAAAACTACACTTAGCTACGATGACTGTAAAGCTTGCGATATAGCAATAGAAGTCATTAACGAAAACATGGAACTGAAGAAAGAGGTGCTAAAATCATTAGACAAGGTCTGTAAACCTGAAGCTATCTTAGCGACAAACACCTCTTCATTATCAATTACCGAGATGGCAGCTGCCACTAATCGCCCTGAAAGAGTAATAGGAATGCACTTTTTTAATCCTGTTCATGCAATGAAGTTGGTGGAGGTGATAAAAGGTCAATTAACTGATGAGAAAGTTCACGATACTATTTATAGCTTCGCTGAAGAGATTGGAAAAGTTCCTACAACGGTGAACGAAGCTCCAGGATTTGTAGTAAATAGAATACTTATTCCATTAGTAAACGAAGGGATAGGGGTTTTTGCTGAAGGAGTAGCATCACGTGACGAAATAGATAGTGCTATGAAATTGGGTGCAGCACATCCCATGGGACCTCTTGAATTGGCAGACCTTATAGGTTTGGATGTTTGCCTTGCAATTATGGAGGTGCTCCATATTGAATTCGGCGACGACAAATATCGTCCTCATCCCCTACTCCGAAAAATGGTTAGAGCTAATCTATTAGGCAGAAAGACTAAAGAAGGTTTTTACAAGTATTAGTGTTTTACTTGTTTGTTGAAAGACCAATCATGTAGTTAATTTGCTACTTGGTTGGTCTTTTTTTGTAAGAAAAAGTAAGTAACTCCACAGTTTGTCAATTTAAATAGAAATAATTCACTTTTAAGCAAAACAAAAAGACATATATTCTTAAATTTGTAGTCGAATGCATAAAGTCTATGTTACTAATTTTTTTGCAACAGTATAATTGGTTTTATACAGATTGCCTATACAATTTTATATTTAAGTTCTTTCATTATTAATATGGATACATTTTTCCTTAATATAAGAGACAATTCAGATTGGCTATACTCTGTCATTTTTCGATACAAATGGTTTTATTATGACCTTTGGTCCTTTGTACACCTATGGAGTGGGGGTATATTTTTCGCCGTTTTGTCTGGCTACAAAGTAAATAAGAAATGGATAAAGCTACTGCTAATCTTATCCTTAATTGCGTTTATAGAAACCTCCATCTCAATCAAATCGTTCAATTTATTTCAGACACAACGATCATTAGGCATATTCAATGATATTGCAACCGGAATGATTGGAGGCTACCTCATGTATTGGTTCCTAAAGTGGAAATACACTAAGAAGCGTTCTAAATGGCTTGCATTGTTTATAGCCTCTTTAACAGTCTCCTTCCTTTGGGTAGGTTATTATGGGTATAAATATAGCATAGCTTTCTTCAACTCTCCCTATATAAATTGGTGGGCGCTTACTGCTTGGAGTGTATCGGGTATGATTATGATTTTTGTTTTTGACTACATCAAAAGCAAGAAAAACTATTTTTGGGGAATTGCTCTTACATGGCTTATATATATTGTATTATTATTTACAGTGGAGTATATAGCATATCACCTAATATCGTTAAGAGAAGTAACAGAAGGAACAACAGCCTTGGTTTTTGATGTTATTCACGGCAGTACAATTATGCACATTTATTATACTACTGCACCTTTGTATTTCATGTGGTTATATGTTTTCCTAAAATTCTTATTCAAAAAAAGCACTGAAGAAAGTAAGGATACTGTCTCAAAAGTGGATAACAAGCAAATAGAGCATTTAGGCTAATCAATCGTAGCACAATATCCTACTATATAATAAAAACCCCATCCTTCACTGTAATAGTTGAGGAGGGGCTTTAATTTGACACCACCTTTGATATGTAAAAGAACAACACTTTGGGTCAGCTAAGTGAGTGCCCTTCAAATATTTGACCTGTTAATTCTTATAATACAGTTTATACTCCCATGCTTTTAATTTAACAGACTCTATAGCATCACTAGAAGTTTCACTAGGAAACTCTTTGAAACCTTCTCCGGCAATTGCTTCATCAAACGATACAAATACATCTTTATCAGTAAAGTTGAACACGCAGTGAACTTCATTCTCACCTTTAACACGTTTGAAAGACCACACCTTATCTGACATATTATTTTCAATCTCCACCATTTCACCGTCTTTTTCTTGTGTGAAAAGAGCGGGATTTAATTTTTTGAATGCATTGAGCTGCTCATACAGGTTAGTAAAATCGTGCTCACTACCTGAAGCTGTCCAATCGATATTGTCTTTTTCAAAGAACTCTAATCTACGGTTAAATCCTGCCTCCTGCCCATTGTATATTAAGGGCATTCCTGGCAACACATAAGTAAGCGCCGCAAATGTAGAAGCAGCATCACCCATTCGTTCAAACTCTGTGCCATTCCATGAATTCTCATCATGATTTGATGTAAAGTACATTGGTATAGCTCTATCATCGAAGCGACTATTCATTTTATTAAGTGATGAACGTAATGAATCTACATTACTTTCGCCCTTTGCTACCATATTCATTTTATGATGAAAATCCCAAGCATAGTATGCATCAAATGCTTTATTATTTAATTCAGGTTCTTCGGCTTCAGCCAACATAAAGATATCTGGCTTTATAGCTTTTAGTGAATCTGTAACACGCAGCCAAAAATCAGTTGGCACTTCATTTGCCACATCACACCTAAAACCGTCAATATCCGTTTCACGCACCCACCACAACATGCTTCGTACCATAGCATCGCGCATATCTTCATTATCATAGTTTAGCTTAGCAACATCACTCCAATCATAAGGCGCAACAATCTTGCCGTCGCTATCAGTTACATACCAATCTTCATTCTCAAGCCACACAGCATCGCGTGATGTATGATTGGCTACCCAGTCAAGAATTACTTTTATCCCAGAAGCATGTGCTTTGTCTACTACCGATTTAAAATCTTGTAGCGTGCCAAACTCACCATTCACCTCTGTGTAGTTCTGAATAGAGTAGTAACTACCCAATGTGCCTTTACGATCAACCTCACCAATAGTTTGTATAGGCATGAACCAAAGAATATCTACACCCAACTCTTGCAAGCGAGGTATATGTTGTTCGAATGCACTAAATGTACCCTCAGTTGTATATTGTCTCACATTTACTTCGTAGATAGTAGCATCGTATACCCAATCTGCATGTTCGCCACTAACAGTTGCTACAGGCTCTGTTGCTTCATTTGATTTGCAAGCAAATAGAAGAAATGCTGCAAACAGAAGAATTGATATTTTTCTCATTGTCAATTAATTATTTCTATTAAATGTTTTTTGTATTATTGTCTACTATAAGAATATAACTATATCTGCTTCTTAAGCGTATACACATCATCCTTATCATCCACAAATCGAACCACCATTGCAGCCACAAGCATCAATATGCCAGCAAGCACCAATGCATAGATAGCTTGCGAATTGAAAACTCTTTTTACCAATGGTCCACCAAATACTCCGTTCACAATTTGTGGAAGTGTAATAAAGAAATTGAACAGTCCCATATAAACTCCCATCTTCTTTGCAGGTAAAGAACCTGCCAAAATAGCATATGGCATAGCCAAAATACTACCCCAAGCAATACCTATCCCCAACATAGGAAGTAATAACAGCTCGGGAGTTTTGATGAAAAATATGGAAATAAAACTTAAGCCACCCAAAGCCAAAGAGATAGCATGAATGTTTTTTCTACCAAAGTATCCAGCCAACTTGGGCAAGAAAAAGAAAGCATAGATAGCAGAAACCACATTGTAGACACCAAATATAATACCCACCCAATTACCTGCATCTTGATATAGTTGCGATGAGGTGTCATGAATATCAGCACCATACACATGTACTGCAACAGCAGGTGTAGTGAAAACCCACATAGAGAACAGAGCAAACCATGAAAAGAATTGAACCAGCCCCAGCTGTTTCATCGTCTTGGGCATCTCTCTTATATCCTCGGCTATAGAAACAAAAAATGATTTTTTTTCTTCTGCCTCAACATCTACAATATCTGCAACATCCGAAGCCATCACCTCGTCGGGGTACTCTTTAGTTTTGACTACTGTCCAAATTATGGTTGTTAACAATACAATTGCACCTGCATAAAACGAAAATATCACATTGTCAGGCACTTGCCCTTCGGCTGCCACCTTTGATATTCCAAACCATTCTGCTAATACATAAGGAAACCAAGAGCCTAAAAAAGCACCAATACCGATGAGTGCTGTTTGCATGGAGAAACCTAATGTACGTTGTTCGGATGGAAGCAAGTCAGCTACTAAAGCACGAAAAGGTTCCATGGTAATGTTGATTGAGGCATCCATGATCATAAGCATGCCTGCACCTACAAACATAGACGGAGCAATAGAGACAAACATAGCCGAATTAGGCATCAATACTAAAGCAATGGCGGTGAGTATAGCACCTACAAGGAAGTAGGGACGACGACGACCCAACCTAGTCCAAGTTCTATCGCTATAATGTCCAACAATAGGTTGAATAATCATACCTGTAAGAGGTGCTGCCAACCAAAACCAAGATAGGTGCTCCATATCGGCACCAAAAGTTTGAAGAATACGACTAGCATTTGCATTTTGTAGGGCAAATCCAAACTGAATTCCGAGAAACCCGAAACTCATATTCCAAACATCCCAAAATGACATCTGTTTTCTTTTCATTCCATCTATATTTTTCTGATAATTAAATTTTTATTTGCGAATCATGACTAGAGTGCATCACAAATATATACCTATTTTAGAATGTTTTTTAGAATATCTAGATAAAACAAACAAAGAAGATGTGCAAACGAATGCACAAAGCCTCAAAAGATTAACGTGTTGAATTCCTTATTACCAATTCAGTCTTTATCAATCTGCTCACAACACCTTCTCTTGTCTCTCGACCTTCAATTCGATCTATCAACAAGCGAGCAGCCTGTGCTCCTATTTCAAACCCATGTTGGTCTACACTTGTAAGAGTGGGATCAGTTACTTCAGTAAGATATCCATTGGTGAACCCACATATCGAAATATCTTCAGGAACACGTAATCCGGCATCACTCACAACCTTCAAGCAATAGGCAGCCACCTCATCATTAATACAGAAAAAGGCATCGGGTATCTGTTCAGTTTTAAGCATATCGGGAACCATAGTTTGAGCAATAGTGCGAGTGTCACACTCTTTGATAATAGATTTATCAATAGGCAATTTGTTCTTTCTAAGAGCATCCTCATAGCCCATTCTTCTATTATTAGAAATAGGCATATTGGCATCTGAACCCAAAAAAGCTATTCTTTTACATCCTGTCGATGCCATATAATCAACTGCACCAAATGCTCCATCATAATCGTCCACCACCACCTTATCTGTATTGATGCCTGTACATATACGATCGAAGAAAACCAAGTCAACATTGTTGTCAATAGCATCTTGAAAGTGATCATATTTAAAAGTTGTTTTTGATTGCGACACCAATATTCCACTTACACGCGCATCCAATAGCGTCTCCACACTCTTCACCTCTTTGTTGTAATCCTCACCAGACTGACAAATAAGTATATTGTAATTCGAGTTTTCCGCCTCCTCTTGAATGCCCGCTAAAACAGTAGAGAAAAAATAGTGCACTAGCTTTGGTACAATCACACCAATAGTAGTGTTTCGCTGAGTACGCAACTGCATAGCTAATGTATTGGGCTTATACCTGTGCTTGCGTGCAAAATCTTGCACAAGCTTTCTAGTATCCGCGCTAATAGCTGGATTGTCTTTCATTGCCCTCGATACTGTTGAAGCTGATAAATTCAACGCTTTAGCAATGTCTTTTAAGGTAATATATTGTTTGCTCATTTGGTAAACAAAATGGTGTTCTTCAAAAATAGCGAAAAATGTTTATTAAATGAGGGTTTTATCGTTAAAAGTGAAACTTGGCTCTATATGAGTCACTGCTCACCTCATTTTTCAATTCATCAGGACACTCAGTTTAAGGCACCTGACTATTCTTTAGGTCTTGCTATCTAATACGTTCCTCGAGGAAAATATCAACCTCATCAATAGCAAGAGTTGAAATATTCTTATGTCTTATTTATTATCTGTTTTTATCTTTTACAACAACTCTTCTCTTCTACAATCACACCTTCTTGCCCCTATACAAATAAGAAAGAACCAATCCCAATACTAAAGTGATACTCCCTATCACAAATGCATAAAGCCCTGCATCATCGGCGTAATTGTCTTTCATAAATGCTACAATCTGCGGACCAATTATACCACCCACACCCCAAGCTGTAAGTGCTGCACCATACAAAACAGGCATCAATTTAGCACCATAACTATCATTGATGAGAGAAGGTATAACACCAAAACCACCACCATAGCACAGCAACACAATGCAAACGAATACAGAGAACAGCAGAGGATGTGAAACAAAAACAAGCGCTACAAAGATAACGGCCTGCAAGGCAAGCAATAATCTAAAGGTTGTGATACGTCCTATTTTATCGGACACTGCTCCCCAAAAGAAACGCCCCAATCCATTAAAGATAGAGCTAACAGCAATAAGTGTTGCTCCAGCAGCATTAAGGCTTGCAATTACAGAAGCATCAGCAAGGTCATTTGCAGGCATTTGCAACTTCAATATATCTTGTAATAGGGGAGACTGAAATGAGATGAAAATCATCCCAGCCACAACATTTATCATAAACATTAGCCAGATGATGATAAATGATTTTGAAAGAATCAACTTTGATGCAGAAGATCCTACAGAGACAGTCGATTGTTTAGTTTCTGTCTCGGCATCTTTTACATCTGTTGGAGGCAGCTGCATAAACGATGCACTAATGGGCAACACAACAATCAGTGTGAGACCAATATATAGAAAAGTTGTACTCAAATTGCTGCTGCTCAACTGCAAGAAGAAAGGAGCTAATAATTTAGACATTACCAATGCACCCAACCCAAAACCCATAACTACCATACCCGTTGCTAAACCTTGATTTTTCGTAAACCATTTAGATACAGTTGCAACAGGAGTTACATAAGCCAAACCCAATCCGGAACCTCCAAGCACACCAAAAGCTAAATACAGCAACCACAATGTGCCCGATGACAGAGCATAAGCAGAGATAATATAACCCAGCGCATACATCACCCCACCAGTAATAGCTAGTTTTCTTGGACCATACTTATCAATTTTTGCGCCACCCCAAGCAGCCATCACCCCCAACATAAATATAGACAAGCTAAATGCCCATGCCACTTGCGTGTTGCTCCACCCAGCCATCTCAGTAATTGGAGTTTGGAAAAAACTCCATGCATATACTGTACCCAACGACAATTGAGTAAGCGTTCCCATAATGGCTATCAGCCATTTTCTATCCATTTTAATCATAGTTTTTGAATTTCAAAAGTGTGCAGTTCAACAAGAGAACCTATTATATTAGATTTAGCACAAATATAGGAAAAAAAGGATTAAGCAACCCCCTAGTAGTAGTCGATTGCCATACAAAAATATTAGAAAAAAAGCTGAACAATGGTCTAAAAGTACACAACGTGTTTTTTAGAGAAACACGATATCACACTATCCTCAAGTTATATGTTTTAAGGACAATCACTTTCATCATTGTAGTATTGTCAATATACAGCTTTGAGACTAGGGGTTATAGCTGCTGATAATCAACTTAATATTCAACTCTAATTAGTCTTCAAAATCCAAGGTTGCAACAACTCCAATTCCATACCCAACTCACCAGCTTTCTTAAAATCGCTTCGTGCAGCCACTTTGTCAAATTGCTTCAATCGCATCTGTCCACGTAAAAAATAGTAAGTAGGATTGGCAAACTCTGTAGATGCCACCTCTTGCAAGTCAGCAGATAGGCGCGACAGTTGGTCGAGATGTAAATAACACTCTGCACGTTTTAAATAGATATCGGTCATTTGAGGATACTCGTTTAGAATAGAGGTGTAAATCTTTTCAGCCTCGCCCCACTCTTCATTCAGTCTATGTATCAATGCTTTTCCTAGCAAACCGTAAGGAGAAAATTCACCATGCTGAGCAGCAACCTCAAAGTCTTTTTGAGCTCCTGTCATATCTTTCATTTCAAGTTTAAGTACCCCCCTATTGTAAAGTGCCTCAATATCCAATGAGTCAACCATTAAGATAGTATTGTAATCTACTCTAGCATCATCCCATTTGCCCATTTCCATCAAAAGACCTGCACGTTGGTGCAAAATAAAAGCCGACTCTGGATGTTTGTTCAAAGCTGCAGTGAGTGAAATATACGCTGCATCAAGTTTACCCAAGTGTTGCTGTATGGTTCCCAAACTTGTCATCAACCATGAGTTGTTTTCGTTTTTCGGATCAGACATTATTGCCTGGTTCAATGCATACTCTGCACTGTCGAGCTGGTTCTGCTCCATATAATCTGCTGATTTGGCAACCCACTGCTTGTAAGTTGGCGATACATATTCTTGTGCAAATGCTGTGGCTGTAAAACCAAAAATAAGGAGTAATCCAATAATTTTCTTTTTCATATAATAAATTCTCTTTGTTTTTTTGAACTCTTCTCTATAGAGGGTTCATATATTATACAGTTTAACGAATGAGATAAAAATTAGTTCTCACTTTTTTCAAACTTTTCAAACTCAAAGGGGCGAACACTTATGCCCGCCCCTTATAGTTCATATCAATAATCAAATTACATTTAATCTACTATATCCATCTCTTCAATCAAATGAGTAGCTCCTGCAAACTTGTCAATTATAAACAATACATAGCGGATATCAACAATAATGCTTCGTTGATAATCTGGCAAGAATTGAATATCGCCACCAACACCTTCCCAATTACGGTCGAAATTGATACCAATCAACTCCCCTTTTCCATTCATTACAGGGCTACCAGAGTTACCTCCCGTAGTGTGCGTAGTTGCTGCAAAGCAAATAGGCATCTGACCATTTGCCATTTGGTAACGTCCAAAATCTTTAGTTCTATAAAGTTCTTTCAGGTTTTCGTGCACAACAAACTCCCAGCTATCGGCATCTTCTTTTTCCATAACACCTTCAAGGGTAGTTTGGTGACCATAGTTTACACAATCTCTTGCCTCATATCCCTTCACTTGTCCATAACTCAAACGCAGTGTTAAATTAGCATCCGGGAAATGAGTATAAGGTCCATCCATCTCCAACACACCTTGCAGATACGTTCTACGAGCTTTGTCAAATGGATTATCATAAACACTTATAGCATCTCTCAGCTCAACAGATTCAGCCCTTACCGATTTGGCAAAGTTTATCATTGGATCATTTTCCAATTGTGCCACATCATGATTGCCAGAAACAAACGCTTGCATATTCTCTTCGTTACCAAAGATAGAATTCTCAAACAGGTTATCTACATAAGCATCCACATCACCCTCAAACTCATCATCTATAGCACGCAATGCCAAAGGCAAATTTTCGTAAGGTATTAGCTCAGTATATTCTGCCAACATCACTTTTGCTATTTTCCTATCCACATCTCCACTATAATCCTTATCGGCAAATTTACGATAGTCAGCCATCAATTTTAGCATCGCCTCTTCTTTTGCTGCTTCATCATTGTCGTTAATTGCTTTTATCAACGAATCGACAGATAAATAAGGAATAGTTGAAAACTCAATTCCTCTAAGAATCCCCTCATTTAGCATCCAGCTTCTGAAACGCAAATCGGCACGATTTTCTACAATACGCTTTATCTCTTTTAACGCATCCACATATTCGGGTTTATCATTTTCGATAGCCCAATTTAGTAGACGATCTTGTTGAACTCTTTTTTGTGCCTCAAAATCACGCAGTCCTATAGCCCAGCTAGTTCCAATAGCATTTTTATAAGCATTGGTTGAACCAGAATACTTTGACGCATACTGAATATTCACTTCAGGATTGTCTAACATCTCCTCTAGCATTGCCTCTTGGCGAATCTCACGCATATTTATTCTCACAGCATTGTCAATATCGCGGCGCTCTTGCACCTCCCACGAAGTGTAAAACTTATTGGTAGTGCCCGGAAAACCAAGCAACATAGCAAAGTCGTTCTCCTCTACACCTTTAGTAGATACTTTAAGCCAACGTTTGGGTTGCAATGGCACATTATCTTCGGCATATTCAGCAGGATTGCCATCTTTATCGGCATAGATACGAAAAACAGCAAAGTCACCGGAGTGGCGTGGCCATGTCCAATTGTCTGTATCAGCCCCAAACTTACCAATAGAACTAGGTGGTGCACCTACTAAACGAATATCTGAAAAAATCTTTTTAGTAAACATGTAGTATTGATTACCATTATGAAATGGTTTTATCTCTACATCTATTCCTTTATTTGCTTCAAGATATTCAGCTCCAGCCAATTCACGAGCCAAATTATTGAGATATCTTGGAGATAGAAAGAACACACCATCCACATCCTTCTCTTTATCCTTTTCAAGGTTCTCCAACACATAATCGGTTACATCATCTATTTTTTCGATAAATGTAACAGTCAATCCTGGATTGGGTAACTCTTCAGCCTTCGACATTGCCCAAAAACCAGTCTCCAAGTAGTTGTGCTCCAATGTTGAGTGGCTCTGAATCTGCCCATATCCGCAGTGGTGATTGGTAAGCACCAACCCTTGCGATGAGATAACCTCGCCAGTACATCCACGTCCAAATTGCACTACTGCATCTTTAAGCGAGCTGCCCGATGGATCGTAAATATCAGTGTCCTGCAGCTTTAATCCCATGGCTTGCATCTCTGCCAGTTTTTGTTGCTTCAACAGATGCAACATCCACATTCCTTCGTCTGCATAAGCAACCGAAATGAATAATCCGATTAATAAGGTAAGAATAGTTTTTCTCATTGTATAGTATGTTTTTAAAAGTGATTTGATTCTGAACTATAAAGATAGTAAAGTTTTTTAAAGAGTTAAATAAAATGGAGGGTTTAAAATATTGAAAGGGAGATGATATTTGCTGAATAGCACAAACTGTTTCTCTCAACAATTTGTTATATCACAAAAAAGAAGATAACATAATCACACATATTTCGTATTTTTGTAATACAATTACAGAATAAAGCAGAAACTCATGACTCATTATCTCAATTTGATACACGATTCTTTAAAAAAGATATGGTTAAACGTGTTTTGGAAGAATCCACCTCATTTGTGGGCGCTTAAAGTAACAGTCTCCATTGCCATTTTGGTTATTTCAACCGAAATCTTGTTCGACAACTCTTTTATTGCCACCACTTTGGCACTTGGTGTTGTAGCAATGGCATTGGCAGAAACAGATGTGCATCCAATAGGTCGCTTAAAGTCAGCAGGCATTTCACTGCTCCTGTTTTTAGCATCGAGCAGCATTGTTGGGCTATTGAGTCCCTACCCCATTTTGTTTGGAGTTGTGCTGGGAGCAATGGTATTCTCGCTTTCACTATTAGCAGGTATCAACTATCGTCTGCAAGGAGTCACCTTTGGCACCCTGCTCATCATCACCTATACAATGCTAGGGGTAGATGCAAGCGAGCAGTGGTTTCATCAACCAATGCTGTATCTAATAGGGGCGTCTATCTATTCGGCTGTTTCAGTGATACTGCTCTATTTTAGACCTTTACGATTGATACGCGGAGAACTCTCCAACGGTTTTTCTTATTTAGCAGAGTATATCCACGTAAAAGCCAAGCTATTCCCTAGCAAACCAGAAGATCAAGAGAGAATCAGAAATCAGTTGGCTCAACGAAGCATTCAGTTAGCACAACAAATAGAAGTTTGTAAAAGAGATTTATACAGCTACTCGGCAGAGTCGGATGCAGAGATGCGCAAAGTAGTAGATACTTACTACTGCAAATGGTTCCTCTTGCAAGAGATGCAAGAGCGTGCCACATCAAGTCATGAGCAATACGATATTTTGAGTGGACAAGTTAGAAATCCAGATTTAATTGAAGGGTTTGGACAATTGATGCGCCAAATAGCTAGAGCAATGCAGCGTTTTGCCGAATCGCTACTTACTGGCGAAACATACCGACATCCCATCTCGCTAGTTTGGACAATAACAGCATTGAAGAATATGCTAGATGCCGAGAAAGAGAACAACGAGGCACATTACTCCACCCTCTCTTTGCTGATGAAAAATTTAAGCGGCTTGGAGCAAAGTTTGAGAAACGCCGATACAACAGAACAGAAACTAGAAATACCCAACTTCCACAACGAGCGACCCGAACGCAAAACACTTACAAGCATCCTCACTCCTCAACATCCACGTTTTCGGTTTGCCGTTCGCTTAACACTCTGTATAGCATTAGGCTACAGCATTATGCATCTTTTCCATATCGAAAAAGGGGCTTGGATATTACTAACATCACTCCTTGTGGTGCAGCAAACATATAGTGCAACACGTCAAAGATTGTTTCATCGAATATTCGGAACATTGATGGGCGTGGTGCTTGGTGTAGGCTTAGCTCAGCTGCTACCCACCCTCACAGGGCAAATACTGCTCATGCTTGGCACAATTTATGCCTTCTTCTTTTGGGTGAAGCAAAATTACACCATTGCAGCTATCTTTATTACCATCTATGTGTTGGCGGCGTTCAACCTCCTTGCTGGTGCAGGTGTTGCTGTGATGTTGCCTCGAATTATCGATACACTTATTGGTGGTTTTCTGGCTTATATAGTTGTTCGGTTCATTTGGCCCGATTGGCAATACAAGCAACTACCTGTTCTACTGCATGCTGCAATTGGCAAAAACAGACATTATTTTCAAACTATCTACAACGAATCTGTTACCGAAACCGAGTATTTGCAAATACGCCGCACCGCCAATAATGCTGATAATGCCCTTACATCGGCTTGGAAAGATATGCGCCGTGAACCAAAAAGCAAACGCCGCTATCAGCAAAAAGCATTTAGACTGACAAATCTCAACCACGCCTTGCTATCCTACATATCTGCTTTTGGTGTGCATATCCATAAAACAGAACACCCGCTTGGAGAGGACGAATTGCGTTTTTGTGGCTATATAAATCATATCCTACAGTTTGTGACGGAAACAATGTCGCAAAACGTAGATGACTCACTCTTCGACCAACATATTGCTCAAGCAAATAACTGGGAAGAAGAAATAGCCCATGCTAAATACAACACCAATATTCAACGCATGGCGCTCATTCACAACATAGCACACGTATCACGAGAGCTATTGGAGGAAGCACACAGATTGCGACAAGTGCATGAAGATATATAGAGAGATAGGAATAGTAGTGATTAAAGATTGCCACCCTGCATACATAAAAAACAGCAAAGTAGAGACAACCATAATATAGTCGTCTCTTTTCTGATTAAAACAACGGCAATACATAAGCCACCTTCAAGTCAAATGCAGGGTAGAAAACACTACGAGGGTAATCCAAGTTGTAGCCATATCCTAATCCTAACGAATAACTATAGATCCAGTATTTGCCAAGATTACGCTGTCCACCCCAATTAAGATTAACTATTAAATTATTGGTTTGACCGTGATACTCATCACTTGTCAATGGCTTGGAGACGTATTTAACTTTCGCCCCAATAAACATTCCTGAATTGAACAGCAGTGATTTACCTTTACTCATCCGTTTATCGCGGTTATAAAAAAACTTTCCATACACGCTAGCATGTACACTTGGCTCCAACAAAGCCCAATGCCATCCCATCTTTGATGTAATTGCATCTTGCCTATCGTCAAAATCGTAACTCGGCCCCAATCCAACAGCGGGCTCAATAGTTATATTTGCGGCCAACGGAATCTCAACCGCAAGGTCCAATCCGTTTATTCCTAACCCCAGTTTTTGAATGGTTTGCAACTCTTGAGCATGCAATACTCCTGCGTTTGCAAGAAAAGCAAACAGGAGAAGGAGGAGTGATAATTTGTTTTTGTTCATGTGATTGTGTTGTGGTAGTTTAATATGAAATTTTTATTTCTGTCAGTTTCAAAAAACTTATGCTTATCACGGCGCAAATGTACATACAATATTTAAATCACCCTCCCCATTTGTGTAAATAAAGTTAATTGTAGTTTATTGTTATCCCTACATCATTCTCAACGAGCTACCGCGACTCATTGTCTTTTCTACGCTTGAAGGATTTCCTTTACAGCGAACATCACCAGAACCCGAAATGGAAACATTCAATGCATCTGTTACATACAAATCAGCATCAGATCCTCCTGATAAAGTGGCTGTGCAGTTTTTAGTTTTCAGTTTAAAAGCATACACATCGCTACCGCCTGATGAATTTAATTGTAAGTTGGTTGTTGCCCCTTCCAATTTCAAATCACTCCCACCACTTGCATTAATCTCCAACAATGTAGCAGACAAGCCACTCAAAGAAACATCGCTTCCCCCCGAAGTTGTTATTTTCACATTCTCATTCTCACCATTTACTAAATGAATGGATGCATCAGACCCACCACTCATCTTGCAATACAATGATTGACAGTCAAGAGACAAGCTCTTCAAATCGCTTCCTCCACTCAACACAACCTCCATATTATCTGTGCTGAAAGAGGTTTGTGGAAATATGTCGCTTCCACCCGAAGCAGTTATTTTTTGCAACTCCGGCAGTGTTATATATACTTTGCGAATATTATTTCTACGCAACCTAAACATATCTGAAAATCGAAACTTTCTATCTTCATTATACACATATAGGGTTTCGTTTCTCACTTCGACACGTAGATTTTCCATCGATTCTTCGTGGGCTTCTATCGTCACCAAGAAGTCGTCTCCCTCTGTAATCACAGCACTCCATCCTCCAGATATGCTGATAGCTGAAAAGCCAGATAGATTCATTTTTTCTTTTATCACTTTGGATGATTGAGCCATCATGCTGATGGAAAAGAATGCAAGAAGGGAAAGAACTAGTAATGCTTTTTGTAATGTTTTCATTGTTTGTTGTTTTTTTGTGTACAGACACAATGGATTGTGTCTGTACATATTGTTTTATTATATTTAATTGCACGCGGACAAGTGAAGATTTTTCACCAAATTTACAACCTATTTATCTCTTTCTGCCCTGCCCCCGTGCCTTTATATTTACTTTTTGCAGAATTGAACTTATAGCGCATCGTGAATTCAACTTTGCGACTATCGTACCAAGTGATTTGATCTAAATCCATTTGATGGTTATAAAGTAAGTTTCCTTCATTCTTTCCTTTAAAAATATCATGTCCTTTCAATGATACTTGCAGTTGATCGTTAATAAAAGATTTAGTGAGCCCAATATTCACAGTAAATTCGTTTTTACTTAAATATATATTTTGAAAATCTCCTCTGCCTTGAAATCTCATATCAACAGTCAGAAGCAAGTTTTTGGGTAACGAAAAGCTGTTGTTGAGCGAGGCAACGGGTAAAGGTTTATTTAAAACAACAGGCAGATCACTGCTAGTAATGGTGAGCCATTGCTTTACAAATCCTGCACTCGCTTGTGGCGACCAAAATCCAAAAGTGGGAGATGCTGTAATAAATGTTGATAAAGTTGGGAGTTTTTCCAAATTGCGATAGGCAATTAAAGTAACTGCTGGATTATCTTCTAGTTGCTCAGCCCAAAAAACAACAGCATTTTTCTGATTTTTATAGCTCATCATCAACTGTAGAAATTTCCATCTTCCCAATAAGGTAACATCGTGAATAGTTGAGGAGGTGAGTTGAGAATTGCCTGTTTGCAGCGTAAAACGATTGCCATATGTTACATTGTTGCTCAATTGACGATACGTTGGACGATTTGTTTTTGCAGTATAGCTTAGCTGCAACTGCAACTCTTTCAACTGAGTAGCAAAAGAGAGGCTTGGAAACCATTGATCGTAACGCCTACTTTGCTCATCCACTTTCACTCCCTTTTCGAAATAGTCTGATTGTACGTTTTCATAACGCAACCCTGCACCAAGCTGACCAATAGGTGTTAAGCGCGAGTATTCTGCAAAAAAGCTATTGTTTTGTTCTTTGATAGTGGTGTTGGACGAAGGAACAATATTCAGATCGTTTGTGTACTCATCTTCTCGATCAGTGTATGTAAATTCGCTACCAGCCAACAACTGCCCTCCTAAAAGAGGATACGAAAGCACCAACTTTGATGCTACAAGTTGATTGTTTACGCTATTCTCGGAGCTTACTTTGCGGTCATCGTACTCTTGGCTGGTTTCTGTGACAAAAGCATTAGAGATTGTCGTGCCTTTATAAAAATCAGCATTGAAATCAAGTTTTAAATCACCTATATTTCCACTGTAATATGTATTTAATCGATGTGCGGGTTTGTGACTTTCTCTTCTTTCTTCTATACTCTTCCAATTATCGTAGAAAATCCCATCAGCATACACAGTGCTGTTAAGCTCCGACAATCGACTACTAGATGGAAATGCAGTGTGCGTATATTTTATCCCCATGTAATGTTTAAGTGAAATTTCGCAATTTACCCCTGCAACAGCAGTTAAAGTGTGTTTCAAGGCTTCAAAATCGATCGTGTTCGTTTGTGTCCAAAGTGTGTCCACATAAGTATTCTGGGTCATTTTGCTCTCTTGTATAAATGGGCTCCTATTGTACTTGAATGTCCCAAATATATCCCAGCCGTTTTTGCGATAGTTTGCATTCAACTGCTGTGTTTGATGTGTTTTTTGCGATTGCCAAAAACTTGAACGTACATCAAAACCAAAGCCATCGCCTACTTTCCTTACCGTGTTGATACGTATCACTGCCTTTACAGATGCATCATAACGTGCTCCAGGGTTATTTACAATCTCCACATCTTTTATATCTTCCGAGTTCAGAATGTCTAGTTCCGACACATTGCGCATCTCTCGGTTGTTGATATAAATTTTGGCTTCGCCTTTTCCAAAAACAGAGAATTCACCATCATCTCCTGTTAAAGAGGGCAGTCTTTTTAGCACATCATTGGCTGTTCCTGCCTTGCTCAAAACGGAGTGTTGCACAGTAGTAACCAGAGCATCGTTTTTTAATCGTATTTTTGGTAAATTTCCTTTTATCACCACTTCGTTTAAAGTGAAAGCTTCAGCTATCATCACAACAGTTTGATTATTTATTGCTGGCACAGTTTGTGTTTCGTACCCAATAAATGATATTTCCAAGAATGCATTATCTATACCTGCACCATTGTCATTAAGCATAAAATCGCCCTTTTCATCGCTAACTGCTCCTGTTATCATTACCGAATCGGGTAGAGAGTAGAGTGCTATATTGGCAAATTCAATAGGCTGTTGGTCCTGATCGATAAGAGTTCCCTTTAATTGTGCTTGAATAGAAAACAAGAGGGAAAAAACAGACAGTAAAGTAAGTGTAAAATGTTTCATAAATATTTTTGAATTGATCTATTGATTTGCCTATTGGACTCTTTATCAACAAGAAAGGTTACAATAATTGCAATCTATTCCTATTTGGGTGGGTTTGATGCAGTCTGAAAAGCATGTTCAGGAGGGTTTTATAGCTCTTTTTCAACACCTTAAAAAGAGTGCTGGTAAAACCACGAAAGAGCAGTTTTTATAGAGCTAAACAACTCTCATTAAATTTTCATAATCGAATCCATCGAAAGTATCAGCATATTAAACTATATTTGTGCAAACAGAATAAACAATAATCTTAATTCACTTATATGCGCAACAACACAAAAATAATCTCCTTAGTTTTCTCTCTCGTCCTTTTGGCCGGATGCACGCTGCATTCTGAAAACAAACCAAAAAAGAGTGATGAAACTGAAAATATAGCTACTACAGCCGATACTGATGCTGATAATATTAAAGAGAGCACTGCCGTAGTTAAATCAAATTTTGTTGACGCTATGGAGTATGACGAGATGGTGATGCACATGGTGAATGGCGACACTACAGGTTTGTGGCCCGTTGCCCATGACGTGTATCCGCTGGAGGGTGCTATATTACCATTCAAACGAATTGTGTGTTATTATGGCAATCTGTATTCTAAAAATATGGGTGCATTGGGAGAATATCCTCCCAAAGAGATGTGGCGAATGCTGAAAGATGAGATGGCAGCATGGCAAGCAGCCGACCCCGACACACCTGTAATACCTGCCATACACTACATTGCCGCCACAGCGCAAATAGGACCAATGAGAGATAGCACCTACAGAATGCGAATGCCTGAGCATCAAATTGATTCGGCATTGGCTATTGCAAAAATGGAGGATGCATTGCTGTTTTTGGATGTTCAGGTGGGACACAGCACAGTGCTAAAAGAGACACAAGCATTGGAGAAATACTTGAAAATGCCACATGTTCATTTTGGCATCGACCCAGAGTTTTCGATGAAAGAGGGACACGTGCCTGGACGAAAAATTGGTACTTTCGATGCCGAGGATATTAATATTGTGACAAACTATTTGGCGCAATTGGTGCAAGAAAATAACTTGCCTCCCAAAATTCTTGTTGTACACCGCTTTACGCAAGGCATGGTAACCAACTATCAGAACATAAAACTACGTCCCGAAGTGCAAATTGTGATGGATATGGATGGTTGGGGTGGACCTGCATTGAAAAACAACACATATGAGCAATATATTAGAAAAGAGCCCGTGCAGTTTACAGGGTTTAAAATATTTTACAAAAACGATATAAAACCTTCACCTCATCGACTATTGACACCCGAAGAGGTGATGCAACTGAAACCAAAGCCTATTTATATTCAATACCAGTAAATAGTTGATGCAAGAAATGAACAAATACTGCTATATACTCGTTTTTGAAAAAAGCGATTTGCTTTAGTAAACTCCTTATTTTCAAAAACTTCAAAGCATTGTCTTTGTAATTTCTAATCAACAACTCATACCAATGATTTTATTGGCAAGCACAACAGTTTTAAGTAAAAACCTTTATCACGATGGATTACAATAAAATATTTGAAGACATTTACACCGAACTATCAAAAGTAGATAACAAAGGGGTGGTAGCAGAGTATATACCCGAATTATCAAAAATAGACCCCAATAAATTTGGAGTGCAACTTACTACTGTAGAGGGTGATAAGTTTGCTTTTGGCGATTGGGATGAACGCTTTTCTATTCAAAGCATTGCAAAAGTATTTTCGTATGTGTTGGCATATTCACTCATAAAAAGCGACTTGTGGGATCGTGTGGGTGTAGAACCCAGCGGCACAGCTTTCAATTCACTGGTGCAGCTGGAGAGCGACAAGGGTATACCTCGCAACCCTTTTATTAATGCAGGAGCAATTGTAGTGTGCGATATATTGGTGAGCGAGTTGGAGAAGCCCAAAGAGGATATACTCACATTCATTCGTGAGCTATCGGGTATTAATAGTATCAATTTTAATAGTCGAGTAGCAGAATCGGAGAGATCAACAGGCTTTACCAACATGGCATTGGTCAATTTTATGAAGTCGTTTGGCAATATCCACAACGATATCGAAGAGGTGATGGATCTCTATTTCAACCTCTGCTCTATAGAGATGAATTGCTTGGAGGTGTCTAAAAGCTTTCTGTTTTTGGCAAACAACGGTGTGGTGCCCTACTCTGGCAAGAGCATTCTGTCGCCCAGTCGCACAAAACGAGCCAATGCTCTGATGCAATCGTGTGGATTTTATGACGAGTCGGGACAATTTACCTTCAAAGTGGGATTGCCAGGCAAAAGTGGTGTAGGCGGCGGCATTGTAGCAGTACATCCACAGCGTTATTGCATCACCGTTTGGAGTCCACCCCTCAACCCCAAAGGAAACTCATACAAAGGGATGCTCTTTTTGGAGGAGTTTACAACACGTACAGAACTATCGATATTTTAAAGGGGTATTTACATTTATTCTCCAAATTACTCTATGACACTATCCCATTAAGTGTGTAAGTATTAATTGAAGGGTTCGACTTTTAAAGTTGAGCCCTTTCTGCAAATATAGTCATAAATTGGTTTATAATTAACCCCCAATTAGGGATTGGTTTATTCCATTTTTTAGCTGTTTC
>RRZT012182897.1_pt1 | contig 104899 bp, 125 predicted proteins | sample 2165551 | NCBI WGS metagenome assembly RRZT01 (sample SAMN10456910, study PRJNA506462) | wastewater metagenome | biome: wastewater; feature: sludge; material: wastewater sludge; isolation source: wastewater sludge with Escherichia coli K12::gfp cells carrying plasmid... | place: USA: Moscow... | reverse complement strand
TTTAACCACAGTATCCTAGAGCTGCCGAATTCAATCGGAATGAAAAGCCGTATTTACTTCGGAATCTTTGCTCGGATTCAAACGGAATTCTTGGCGGTTTTGCTCCGGAATCTATGGCTGGTTTGACTCGGATTATGCAAGTGTTTTAATTTATTATTACTTAGTGACAAAATTTCTAATCTAGTTGTATATTTAAATAATGAAGAATCAATAATTTCTAATCTATTTGAGTCTATATTAAGATCCTTTAAATAGATTAAATTATCAAATAAACCATCTGGAAAAGTAAAAATTTTATTGTTAGATAAATTTAGCCTTTCTAATTTAATCAAATCATTAAAGATATTATTAGGCAAACTCAATAAATCATTGCTTTCTAAATTAAGATATTTTAAATTTGAAAGACCATTTAATAAATCTGAAGGAATCTCTTTTAAATTATTACTGACTAGACTAATTATTTCGATGTTATTAAGACCTCTAAAAATTTCACTCTCAATTACTTCTAATTTATTTAAAAGCCATATTTTTATTTTTTTTAATTTTATTAATCCCTTAAAGATGTTTTTTGGTAAATATCTTATATTACTTTTAATTATCCAAATACATGAAATAATATTTTCTAGACCATTAAATAAATCTTCAGGTAACGTAATATAATTTAAGTCTTTTAAAATGACCGTTGGATTTCCATCACTTACACTATCCTTAATGTACTTACGTAATTTCTCATAATTATTTGTATCATTTTTTTCGTTATTTAAATCTTCATTGTATTTCATATAAATTTAGTTACCATATTTAAATATGTATTAAAAAAATATTGAGTTATTTCTGAATAATATATGTTGCTCAGATAATAATTCAATGGATTTGTTTAAATCATCTAATGCTCTATGATTAGATTTTCTTTTGTTTTCATAGGGTACAAAAATACTTTTCATGATTAAATAACTAGTTAGATCAAGTATTCTATAACTCAGTCTCTTTTCAAATTCAGGTATATGATATTTCAAAAACGCCTTATCAAAATGTATAGAATTACCGCATAGATAATAAGATTTTCCTTCATCTATTAAAGAGTACAAAGGAAAATTTATATCATCTACTGCAAATGTGTTAGAAAAATTAATTGGATCTTCAAGATCATTAAGTAAGTTATTTGAATTATGCATTTCAAGAGCATTTACATTAATTATTTCATATATTTTATTAATGTCATTTTTAATGTAAAAATGAATTTTTCTGCCAATTGAAATATTGTTTTTATCTAATTTTACAGAACAAGCTGCGATCTCTAAAATTAAATCTTTACATGGATCTAATCCAGTTGTTTCAATATCTAAAACTATTAAATTTGTTTCCATTTTAAAAACGCTCTCTTTAAATATATCTAGATTAAATAAAATAAGTACTATAAAATTAATGACGTAGTCTAGAGAATATATTCAACCCTTCAATTTTATTTAATTTCTCTAAATATTTAGGATTGTTTTTATTACCTTTATGCTCTCTACAAATTCTGCTTGAGTGAATTATATTGTTATCAATTCTTATTTGTTCCATATTTTTAAAATTCGTCATTTCTAAAATTTCGTATGGAATATTAGAAATCAAATTATTCTGTAAAAACAATCTTTTAATATTGGGGTCTTGGGCGCTTTGAAGCGAAAACTGTCGGTATGGGCTAGTTGACATAATATGTTATATAAAATCCATTCATTTGATTAAATATAAAACAATTTAAAATATTACCGTCACAGAAACAAATTCACTAGGCAATCGTGACATTGATCGTGTGATGAGCTTTGTTACACTTTTTTAGGATAATTTAAGCAAAATTTATAGTGTAACTTGAACCCTCGTTCGTGTTACAGTTTAATAAGGAATGAAATTAATGTCACTTACTGAATATATTGCAACTAAAGGCACTATTTCTTTAATCAAAAAATTATTAGATATTGTAAAGAAATCAAAATATATTCAAAATAAACAATTTGATAAAGAAACTAAAAAAATTTTTAACTCCTTAATTAATGTAAGTAATAATGATTATAGTTCTTTTGAGAGAGAATTAAATGAATATGAAAAGAAGTGGCAAGAAAATAAAGAATCAAAAGAAATAATTCGCTCTGGAAGATATAAAGTTAAAAAATTAAGAGAAGATGAACAAATTAAAGAATTTAAAAATATGCGAGTAAGACGTTCTAAATTGTCTTCTAAAAGAAAATCTAGTGTTTCAAAAAGTAGGAAATCATTAAAGAATACAGTTAAAAAATCTTCAAAAAAAACTAGTGTTTCTAGAAAATCCACTGCTACAAAAAGGAGCCGCAGTCGTAAATAAACATTTCAATTTTATATAACATAATATGTCACCTAGCCCATACCGATAGTTTTCTCATGAAAGCGCCCAAGACCCCTATTAATAAGTGAATCAAAAAATCCATTTGGAATTGAATTAATGCGATTATTTGATAAGTCTAAAAATATTAAATTTTCTAAACCATCAAGTAATTCTTTATCTAGATAATTAATTCTATTAGATTTTAAGTTTAAATGATAAATATTTTTAATGTCATTAAATGTTTCTTTTTTAATTTGATTGATTTCATTTTTAGATAGATTTAAATGGTTTAAATTTTTTAACCCGTTAAAAATATTTTCTGGAATATCTTTTAAATTATTATTTGATAAATCTAAATAATTTAAATTTGGTGTATTCAAAAATATATTTTTAGGTAGGTTATTTATTCTACATCCTTTTAAACTCAAAAATTCTAAATTAGTTAATCCCTTAAAAATATTTTCTGGAAAATCTAAAGTGTTATTTAATTGTATAATTAAGTTTTTTAAATTATTTAATTTGCTAAATATATTTTCAGGTAAAAAATCAATAGAACTATCGCCTATATACAAATGCTCAATATTCTCAGGATCTTTTAAATTATCAAATAAATCTTCAGGAAGAAATTTTAGATCTAAATTTAATAGTGCAATATGTCCACTATCACCTTTAATATTATTATTAATTTCATCTCTCAGTTCATCAATATTTCTTATATATTTAACGTCCATTTATTTATCCTCTTTTAATTGAAAAAATTTATCTAAATAATACTTTTAGATAAATTTAAATCCCATGAAATAACAAAAGAAAATCCAACTTTCTTTTTAAAAATCCAAATATATTTTTTGTATATATCTTTTATTTCAACTCTATAATTTAGTTCTTCAAGATATTTCTTTAAATAATCTATATCATCATTGTCATGAAATTTACTGAACCAGATTCTGGGGCTATAATTATTAAAATTAAAAATATATTCATCTATTTTATAACATACATTCATAGATAATTCATTTTTATTATTTTCTATGCAATGTTTAATCTTATCATTAATTCTAATCAATTCATCATTATATTTTTCTTTGAATTTACTAATTGCTCTTTCTTTAAATAATGATGATACATCGTTTGTAAATTCATTTGTTAATTGTGACATTTTTACTAAACCTTGACCTTAAAAGGAAATGAAGACTTTATTAATTCCAAATCTTCTTTATTTGCATGAACATTTTTCCACCAAATTTTTTCGGCAGGGTCCCATCTAAATCCAGCTGTTTTCACTAATTCTCTTTCGTCATATGAAGTATTTGCTATTATTTTATGCAATGGCAGTTTCTTTTTTATGAGAGTGGATTTAATCTGATCTTCAATATCAGAAATTTTAAAAAATATATTAGCTACCATGGTTACGTCTGCAAGGGCTCTATGGGCGCCATCTGAGCTAATTTGATATGCTTCAGCAATAGTTGCTAATTTTTTATTTTCTGTCTTTAAATCGTAATGTATATCTTTGTATGAGCAGATCCAATCCGTATCAGTAAAATACCTACCATACGCAAATTGTAAAAAACTGCGATCAAAGTCTGCATTGTGAGCAACAATACATTCGCTTTGTTTTATCATAGTCGAAATCATTTCAAATGGATTATAATGAGAAAGTTTAACAGTATCTAACAATGATTGAGAAATACCTGTTATTTTTTCAGACTCAGGATTTGTAACAGCATAAATTAAACTAGAGCATTGAGATTCAATTCTCTTATCTGATAAATCAACTAATATAGCTGCCACTTCAATTATGCTATCTTTTTTATAATTTAGTCCTGTTGTTTCAGTATCTATAATTAATATTTTCATTATATTTCCATTAAATAAATTTTATAAATTATCTTCGATTATTTTCTTAAATTTTAAATCGTATGAAATATTAATTCCTTCCATATTAAAATAATTTCTAACTAATCTTTCAACGTTAACTTGATCGGACTCAGTCAAATTATTAAATTGAATTTCAGGAGTTTGAACTTTTTTTATTTTCTCATTAATTTTACCATTAATTTTAATATTATAATTTAATTCTTTTAATTTTGTATTAATTTCATTTAGCTCATCACGCGAAACATTTGTAATATTTATTCTAATTATTTTTTTCTTACTTTTATCTAATTGATTCATTCTTCTTTTAAAGACACAACCTACCTTTAATCCAAGTTGATTTTGAATCATTTGTTTTGCTATCTTTTTATCAAAAATTAATTTTTCATTTACCACTATCATTTTATTTATTTCCTTATATTATAGGTATTTAAAACTTTCAATTAATTATTTAAATTTAATAAAATATTACTTTTACTATCTAACACTTGTGGCATTTTTCCATCCCACTTTTTAATCATCTCGATTTGAACAATTTTTGGATTATCTGAAACTGCTTTGCCTAATATTTCGGCTGACTTTGCTTCTGCTTGCGCACGAATAATTATTGTTTGAGCATCTATTTTTGCTTGATCCTGAAGAAACTTTGATTTTTCTGCTTGCTGCTCTTGAATCATTTTTTCTTCAATTGCTTTTTCTAACGAATCAGATAGCTCTGTATCCTCGATGACAACGTCTGTTAGATTAACTAAGTTGTTCAATTTAATCTTTGATAATTCTAAGATTTTTCTTTTTATGTCATCTCTTTGCTTTACTATATTCTCTGCTGTTTTAGTAGATGTTACTTCTTTTAAAGCTTCTACAACTTTTGGAATAACAAAATTATCAACAACATTCCCATGATAATTAATTAAAATATTTTTAACGGATATTTCAGGTATCTCATACTGAATTCTTATTCTTGTTTTAACTGGTTGTAGATCAGATGAATATACTGAAACTTCTTTATCTATTGATTGATTTGCTGTGGAGAGTTTTAAAATATCTACAGCAAATGGGTTATAAAAATAAAGACCTTCTTTATATATTTGTTCTTCTGCTTTTCCAAATCTCACTTCAATGCTTCTTTGCATTGGCTCATTTTGGTGACAAGAAACAAGCATAATTGGCAATAAAAATAATATCTTTTTCAATTCAAAGTCTCCTTATAATCTATCATTAAAAATATCTTAAAAAGTATTCTATCTTTTTCCAAAAAATGAATTTGATTTTCTTTTGATTCTTAATTTAAGAATAAAGTAAATCAAAGCTAATATAAAAATTAAAACAAATATAATTATTAAAGATATTAAGAATTTAATCATTTTATATTGCAGTACTGCTAAAATCATTTCCATAATAATATTCCTTAATTTATTTATATGAAATTAAAATTATCCCTTAAAAAAATTATTCGAATATTTAAAAGTTACTAATTTCTTTTCAGGTACTAAGATAGATTCATTTGTTTTTGGATTTCTTCCAAGATATGATTTATAATTTTTAGTTTTAAATCTTCCAAAATTTCTTATTTCAATTTTATTACCATTTAATAGTTCATTTGAAATATTTTCAAAAAATGAATTAACAGCTTTCTTTATAATATCTCGTGAAATTTCTATATCTAATGCCTTTAATTCATCATATATACTCATTTCTAATGTTTTTGAATAATTTGGTTTTTTTGTTTCTAGCTTATTATTTAATCTTTTTTTAAATATTGTTGAAATATTAAAAGTCACTACATTTTTTGGTTTTATAATATAATCTTTATTTCCTTTAAAAGGTTTAACTATTCTTTCTGCTTTTTTCTTTACAGTAAATTTGCCAAATTTTGTAATATTAAATTTCTTTTTTGTCATTATATTATATTTTAATTTATTGATAATAATTTTAACTATTAAACTTGATTTATTATTATTAATCTGCAAATTTTCACTTATATTATTTATAATATCTGATTTTACTATTTTTTTCATCTCTATATCTTTCTTATTTAAATATTTTTTTATAATTTAATGTCGAACAATGAATTAGCTTTAAGCATGATTTTAGTTTATTTTTTACAGCATTTCTTATTTTACGATCGCTAAAATTATGTGATATACCATACATTACATTAATTTCAGATAGTTCAGTTTTATTATTTTCTTTAAATAATGATTCGTAGTTATAAATAATATTTAAGAAAGGTATATATATAATTTTATAATTGTTAAAATACTTCCTTTCTAGATGACTAGAATTTACTTTTTTCATCTGAATCATTATAAACTCCTTAATTATAATAAATCTAAATAAGTGAAATAAATTAGTAAATTATAATTTACTTTTGAACTTATATTTATTATTGATATTTTTCATTCTAACTCTATTTTTTAATCTACTAATCTTTAAGCAGTAGAAAATATCTCTAATTGATGTCCCTAATAAAAGTTCAGGTAAAAATATAAATATAATAAAATATGCAAATATATCTTTAATTCTTTTATGCTTTATATTTATATCCATATATATTCTTGCAATAATAAAGGATGCCATTAAACGAAAAATAATTATTAAAGCTAATATTATTGATAAAACATAATAATTCATTATAAATTTATATCCTTTATATTATCTATCTTTTAAGTACATGTTATCATAGAATTTAAATAACGGCTTTCGGCGCTCTTGAATGAAATATTCTTTTCCAGTAAAAGGATTTATTCCTTTTACATTTTTGTATATTCTTAAACTTATTGAGAAATATTTATTAAAAACAATTTTATTATTTTTAATAATATTAGATATTAAGTACTCAAAAAATGTATTTGTAATATTTTTAGCTTCTTCTAGTGATAAAAAATCTAAATTTATTTTAAGATAACGAGAAAGTTTTGTAGAATAATTATGTATTTTTAATTTATAGTCTGAAGAGTTTAATCTATCTTTTAAATTATTTGAAGAATAAAACGAAATTTTATTTTTTTTATTGATAGCTATATTTTTATTTTTAACAAAGTCTCTTCCAACTTTTTCTTTTCTTTCTTTTAAAATAAAACTGCCAAAATTTGGAATCACGAATTTTCCATAGATATTAATCTGTTTTTTTATACCTTCCAGTATATTATCTATTATAATATCTGCATGTTTTTTCTTTAATTTATTTTCATTACAAAATAAATTATACAAGTGAATGCCAAAATATTTTCTACTAATATTCACAAATACTCCGAATAAATATTAACTCATTCTTTATATAAATAGTGACTTAATATTCCTGTAATATAAGCTCCTACATCACCAGCTTCTTCAAAAATTCTTTGCTCACTTCCGCCTTTTTCAATTTCTGAGCGAAGTTCTTCTAACTCTTGAATTGCTTTGTCTAATAATTCACTTGGGGTATACTCTGAAAAATTTGGCTTTCCTCTATTTTTGCTTGAATTTAATTGTTGAAAAGTAGCAACGTAAAATGCAGAGCATGAATCATAAAATCTTTTATGGTTGGCTCTAGAAATTAAATCTTTGGCATGTTTTAAATCAAATGTTTTTTCCTTTGAAGAAAGAATTTCCTCAATAAAGTTAATCTCATTTACTTTTTTGGATAACTCATATTCTTCATTCTTAATTGATTTTAGTTCTTCATGATCTGAAAAATTTAAATTATCTTTCATTTCTGCATAGTATTTCTTTACGTAAAGACTATTAAATTCGTTTATCATTTCTTTTATATTTTCAATTTTACTATTATTACTCATCTGAAAACTCCTTGAACCATTTCGTTATTTCCGTAAATAAATATGAGTTATTTTTGGATTCTAATAAAAATGATTCATATAAATGGTCTAATTTTTGATTTATTAATTTTAAATTATCTAGATTTATTAAGATATTTGAATGAACTGTTTCATTTTCTTTGTCAATTTTAGGTAACTTTAAAGATTTTGGATAAAAATGTTTTGAGTCTAAATTAAAATTAAACTGATTCGTATTAATCTGAAATATAAAAGAAGCTTGTGACACTTTGCTTCCATTACCTAATGATTTTAAAGCTTCAATTGTTTTTTGAGGTTCGTCGTTATCCTTAATTTGGCATGTTGTAGATTTATGAAGTAAAACAATTTTTTTGTCTGGATAAATTGAAAAATCTTTATTTTTACAAATCTCTTTTTTGCTTTCAATTTTCCATATTAACCAAGTCAAAAAGTTATTATATTGATTATTGTCACTATCATTATTGATAATATTATATTTGGGTTCAATCCTAATCTTATTGAATGTTCTCGAAATTAATTGTTCAAAAATTGTAAGAACTTTTTTAGACGAATTTAGAACAATTAATTCTGAGTTTTTAGAATCAAAAATCACATCTATTATAGAAACATGCACTGGGCTATTAGGAATTAACTCTTCATTTAATATGCGGTCTTTTATTTCATTAATTTCTTTACGTTTGGGGCGTTTTGGAAGCTGTTTTATAATCTCATCTACTAGCTGCTTTAAAAGCGAGGACGATATCTTTTTTTGTTCGTACCTAAGTTTAAATAAATTTAAAGAGTTATACGATTTACAGTATTCATTTTCGTTTTCAACTATTTCCCAACCTGCTTCAAACTCTCTAGAGGAATGAGTTGGAATTGGAATTGCCTTGTTTGCAATAAGCAACTTATTTAATTCTACGTCTTTATTTATTTCAATCGAATCATTCAAAATTTTATATCGGGTAAAGCTGATAGATTTATTTTTGGAAATATCCATTCTTTACATTTCCTTTGCTTAAAATCGAAAATCGAATCTAGTATTCACATTCAAATCGAACAATACAAGGGAACCTAAAAAAATCAAGTAACTCTGAAGAAAAATCAGATAAATAGATAAAATGGGAATGCCTTTTCTCTCGATAAGAAGAATTAAATAATTTAATTCTTTGAAATTATTATATAATCATGTGTTAAGAAGTTTTTTTGCTCTATACCCACCTCTCTGGGAATAGAAGGAAAATTTTAAAAAATAAATTCCTATATATAAATATAAAAAAAAAAAATATATATATTTATAATATTTTTTTTTATTTTATTTATATATTTTATAATAGATATATAGATATAACAATGCTATAGCTATTCCCATAGTCATGGGAATATTGCGGGAATTCATGGGGTGACCTGTGGGGATTTATAATATTTTTAAATCTTTAACTGTGGGGTGACTTTAAAAAATACTTTTAAGTATTGAATTCATATTTTCGATGTTTATTACATTCTTTTGGGGTGGTATCTTTTTCTCGAATTCGAATAGGAGGTACATCGGATGAGAATGATTAGTAATGGTTTAGACCATGATACAAATATTAAAATTAATGAAATTGAACGAACCGTAAAAGAATCAGATACAAATATTAAAAAAATATTAACAGGCACAGATGTAGTTTCTAAAGCAGTAACAGAATCATTACAGCCAATAGATAGAAAAGTAGATGAAATTAAAACTGAGCTCCTAAAAATTGATTCAATTAAAACAGAAGTTTTAAAAATCGAATCAATTAGATTAGCCTTAGAAAACAACAAGTTTTTAATTGAATCATTAGCTAAATTACCTGAAGAAGTAATTATACCCAAAATTGAAGAAGTTATTAAAAATCTTTCAGATTTTTTAAAGTCTTCTGATTTAAAATATGCTTTGAAAGCAGATGTAGATAATAAGCAGGAAAAGCAGTTAATAGCTAATGGCATCATCGACGATGAAAATAATATTTTAGAACTAAAACATAATGAATCAAAAATTTTTGGAGTTGATTTATTAATAAATTACCAATGTTTTGGTGGAATTAATGTTCAGAAGATATTAGAAAAAAATGCAGCTAATCCAAAAGAAAATCAAAAGGTACAGATACATTCAAATGTTTGTGGAATTTTTCAATTATACTCAAAAGATAAAGATACGATTGTAATTGAATATACTTCTATGCCTTCATTTCCAAAAATTAAAGCACAGATCTCTGGTTTAAATAATGGTGTTTTAGATTTATATATTCAACCAGAAGAATAAAAAAATAAATGGATTTATTAAAAATTGCAGAAGAGACAAGTCAATATTTGCCATCTCATCAAGATAATATCGATGAGATCAATACAATTAATAATGAAGAAATACAAATAAATAAACATAAATTATTAAAGAGTCCTTCAAATAAATTAATAGACTCTATTTCAAAAGTTTTTATTTCTGAAAATTATTCAGATAAAGGCTATAAACGAAAAGTTTTTAAAGCAAAAAAAACAGCATGGGTTCATAATTTTCTTCATTTAGAAGGCAGAAAATTTGATTTTTCAGGCAGAGAATATTTGGCGCAAATATATAACTCACCATCCAAAAGAATCCTATTAAAAACGGCTAGACAAGTTGAAAAAACTACATTTCTTGCAAATAACATTACAGTTATGAATATGTTACTACCTAATTTTTCATCTCTGTATGTATCTCCTTCTCATAGCCAAACTCAGCAGTTTTCTAACGAAAAATTGAAACCATTAATTGAAAAATCACCTTTGATTGCTAAATATTTGTTTGATAATTCTGTTGTAAATCAAGTATTTTACAAAGAGTTTTTAAATGGTTCTCGCATTACTCTCCGTTCAGCCTTTTTGACCGCAGATAGAACACGCGGTATTTCCTCAAAATCTGTAGTTATTGATGAATTTCAAGATATTATTTTAAATCATATACCTGTTATATTAGAGTGTACTTCTCATTATTCAGACACTTATGATTATCAAATGTTCGCAGGAACACCAAAAACTATAGATAATACAATTGAAGTTTTTTGGAAGCAATCAACTCAAAATGAATGGATGGTGCCTTGTGATTGCATTGTTGGAGATACAGGAAGATGCTGGAATTTTTTAGACGAAAAAAATATTCACAAAACAAAAAGAGTTGTATGTAAAAAATGTGGAAAACCTTTAAATGTTTCTTTAGGTATTTGGTGTTCCGCTAGTCCTGGTGATAAATTCAAACTAGAAGGCTATCGCATACCGCAAATAATGGTACCTTGGATTATATCGACAGAACCTGCATGGGCTCGATTAATTAATAAATTTGAAACATATCCTCCAGCACAATTTGCAAACGAAGTTTTAGGACTGAGTTTCGATAATGCAAATAAACCAATTACAATGATTGAACTGCAACGTTGTTGTAAAGATCATTCGATCATGGACGTTTTTTCTCCAGAAATAATACGTTGGGCAGAAGGCAAAGAATTATTTGCAGGAATAGACTGGGGAGAAGGTCATGACGGTGGAAAAGGGCCAACTGGTAAAATTAAAAATGCATCCTATACCGTTTTAACAATAGGGCATTATGTGTCAGACGATGTATTCAAAATAATATATATTAAAAAATTTACTGGCAAAGAAGTAGATCCTGATTTTATAATCGAATTTTGTTTAAAAATATTTAGAAATTTAAATATTACATATGTTGGTGTTGATTGGGGACATGGATGGGGTGTTAATAATCAATTATTTAAGAAATATAATTCAAAAAAAATAATACAGTTTATGTATATTGGAAATCAAAAAGAAAAAATTGTTTGGGATAGCATTGGTTATAAGATGCAAATATCCAGAAATTTAATTATTTCTGAAGAATTTGAGAATTATAAAAAACAAAAAATATTACTTCCTAAATGGCTTGAATTCGAGCCATTTTCAAGAGATATTTTAGGAATCTATGCAGAATATAGTGAATACCAAAGAACATTAAAATATGATCATAAAGCTTCTGACCCCGATGATTTTTTTCATTCTGAAATCTACTGTCGATTAGCTGCTGATATATTTTATGGAAAAATAAAGAGGTAAAAATGTCAGATTTATTAAAATTATACGGTGATATATTTAATAGAAATAATACAAACCACAATGCTCACGGATTAGAAGTATTAGGAGGTTTTGCTAAAATAGCTGCAAATCAATTTTGTAATTCAAAAATCTCTCTAAACGAAACTATACAAAAATTAGCATATGAAAACAAATTGAATCCTGACCAAATTAATATTGTGGCATGCGAGGCAAATAAAGCAGTTCATGCACATTTATTTTCGGTGAGCGAAGATAAATATATTAGATTTCCACTTGCCGATTCAAAAAAAATTATTGATTCATTACAAATAAATATCGAGAAAAATGCTTCAATTAATATTGATGATGAAGATGATTATAGTTTTCAGCCATCCTATTTTTCATCTAATGAAAAAATCGCGTATTATTCATCAGCAATGGATGAAGATGATTTAACAAATATTAAATTGAAGTTAGAAAAAGAAAATATTAAAATTGCTAAACAATTATCAGAAAATGAATTAAACTTATTCAACTTAAAAGAAAAAATTTCGAAGTCAATTTCTAGCTTTAAAAAAATTGCCTCAGAATTAGTTTTAAATGAACCTGAACATAAATATTTAGATTCACTGAGAATGGTTTATGAATTTACAAAAGCCGCATCAAGTGAATATATTGCCGATGAATTATGTCAAGATTTACAAAAGAAAATTGAAAGACTTACTCTTAAAAAAGCTTCGTTTAAAAATGATGAATATATATCAAATGATGTTATTAATAAATGCCAAGTGATTAACTCAAATCATCCTTTATATATGGAATTGAAAACAATAAGCGAAAATATTTCCAATCAAGACTCTTTAAATCGTAAAAATCTTGAATTAATTAATATCCAGAAAGAACTAACTTCTAGAATTTTAAGAGTATAATATGAACATTGAAAATATTTTAAAAGGATTAAATAAAGTCTCAAGTAATCGTGATTTGATATTTGATTCATCTCGATTTACATTTAATGGCATAAGATCTACGGCAAATACTGGATTTAGAGTTAGTAAAAAATTATTTGGTGGTACTTTAGGAGCACTTGCAACAGTTGCTCAAGTTCCAGATTTAGCAAAAAAAACAAATAAAAACGTAAATTTTAATACAAATAATTACGGGCTTGAAATTTCAAAAAAGTTTTATAATGGAGAATAATATGATTGAAAAACTATCAGAATTAAATTTAACAGCTGAAGAAATAGGAAGAGTATATGGACAAAGATATTCCTTAATTAAAAAAGCTGAAGTAAGTGTTAATTTAAAATCGCATATTTTAAAAAATTTAATGGGAATTGGTTTATCTAGCTTAGCAGGCTTAGGTATTGCAGGGGTTGGTTACTTATCAAATAAAAAGAAACAAGATCAACAAAATGAGGATTTAAAAAAATCTTTTAGCACTGTAATTAAAGGCATTGCGAGTGAGCCACTAAGAAACAATGCGAGTGATAGATGGTTAGCACCTGTACAAGCAAAGTTACATAGTGATCCTGTCTATTACCATGCTATGGCAAAAGACGCTTTTAATGTTTTAGCAAGTGCTGCACCCGATATGGCATTACATCCAATTGTCGCCAAAAATTTTTTAGTAACAACACTTTATAATGAAGGTGAAATTCCTGAACAGAAATTAAATACAATCAGTCAAATATCAAATAATTCTTTTAGAAATAAAAAACCAAATTCTTTAAATTTAGATTCATTTGGATCTGTATTTTCTTCTTCAGGAGGTACTAAATCACTTGAACAATTAAGTCTTGGTATAAGGGAAAGTGTTATTGGTGGTAAAGAAAAAAATGTTAAATAAATATACAAATGCTACTCCTGAAGAAGAATTAAAAGAATTAATGAGAAGAATAAATGATTTAAAATTTGAAGATCAAAAAGATTTAATATTAAATCAAATTAAATTACTTGAGGAATTATTAAGAGATGGAAAAGAGAATAGTATTACAGACAAAAGGAAATGATGGTAATATATTTTTATTTAATTTGGATTCTTCTTCTAATACAAATAAACTTTATAAATCAGCTTCCGCTTATCATCCTGAAATCGCAGACTACATAAGGATGGCTGCTCCTATTGAAGGAAAATTGCAGGTACTTATTACAGCACTCGGCGCTTCAGAATTTTATGGTCAAAATAAAAATAAAGATGCTTTTCCTGAGAATGCTCTTAAACATGAAGGCACAGATTATGGGTTTAAAACTTTTGAAACATCAGCAAAAGTTTTTAAGCATCATATAAATAAAATAGATAGTCCATCCTATGGCACGGTTCATCTTTCCGTTTGGAATGATGAGATGAAAAGAGTTGAGCTTATATTAATTTTAGATAGGTATAAGGCACCTGATATCTGTGAACGGATTGATAATGGAGAGTATTTAGATTTATCGATGGGGTGTAATGTGCCTTACGATGTTTGTTCGATTTGCGGTAATAAAGCTAGAACAAAAGTTGAATATTGTGAACATATAAAATTTTATTCTGGAAAAATTCCTCCAGGTCATTCTAAAATTGCCTACATGATTAATACGCTACCCAAGTTCTTTGATATTTCTTTTGTTACAGTTGGAGCAGATTCTACTGCAAAAGTGATGAAAAAAATTGCTTCATTAAACAAGATTGCTTTATCAAAAAATACTGAACAATATTCTGGAGGAATTAATAAAGAAGTTCCAAGTAATTTAGAAGGTAATTTAGTTAAAGCAATATTTAACGTTTCTCCAATGTTAAAAGAAACAGAGCAGAGAATTCCTACAGATATAATTAAAAAAATAACGGGCTCAAATTTCGGAATGGATGAACTATCAAAAATACTTTCTTCATTTTTAGTATTAGGAATCTTACCACATCCACAAGAGTTTCAAGAGATTTGTTTAAGATCTATGGGCGATCATGAAACAGCTGATGACTTAATTAAAAAAAGAATTTGTTTTGATCCTAATGAAAAATTTGAGGATGAAATTGTAAATGCATTGAAAGAGCATATGATTATAGATCCATTAAATTCTTGTCCAAAAATAATAAATAGGCTTTCTCCATTTATTGATAATAGAAGTTATGCACTTCCTGTCCTACGGAATCGATTGATTGTTTTAAAAGAACAGAATCCACAAATTATAAAAGAAAAAGTAATTTTTATAAAACATGCGGCAAGTGCAGCTATCCCTGCTGCCGTGGTTGGTGTTGGGGCTGCCTATCATGCATTACAAAAATTAATGAATACTAATCTTATAGAAAAATTAAATAGATTTGCTCTCACAAATCCAACGATAGCTTTTGCATTAGGAGTTGGTACATTAATAGGAATAAATTCTTTAAGGGATAATTTAATAAGTAATATAGTTCCTAAAAATAATAAAAATACTTCGGAATACTTTCCAAGTCATCCGATTAACTTCGAGCAGTATATAGATAGATACAGTCAACCTCTTAATAATAAAACTGCAAGTTTAGCTAAAAGAATATTTCTTGGAATCCCTGGGGCTTACATGGCGGCAGGATTACAGGAAGCACGACGTAACTCCGATCCGTATGGAGAAGAAAGTTCGATTGGAAAATTTGTTAGAGAGAATCCATTATTAATAAGTGCTGGAATTATTGGAGAACATTATGCAGGCTCACCAATTTCGAAAACCTTAAAGGCGCCTGCAAATAAAATTTCACAAGGAATAAAAACGGGGATTGATTTATTAAAAAAGAGAGCTGATTATTCGAATTGTGTGGACCTGGAGAAGCTTGCTAACGAAACAGCAAAATTAACGATAATGTTAAACTGCTAATTTAATTTCTAATAAGGATAATTTAATGTCACAAACAATGAATGATATTCTAAATAATATAGGTTCTTTAAGCAATAAGTCTCGTACTAAAGTCGCTTCTAATGAACAAGAAAATCAAGGTAAAAAAAGTTTAAGTGAAATTCTTGCATCTCAAATGCAAAAGAGCGCTTCGAATAATGAATATATTCATCGACCACTTTCAGGAACAACTCAAAAAGTTGCATCTTTAAATAAACAGGCAGAAGAAGAAGATAAATTTGGCCGTATTCTTGGACATATTTTTAATGATAAAGTAACCGAAGCACTTGTTGAACATAGTTTTACAAAAATAGCTTCAGAAATTGCTGAAACTCACAACGTTTCTCAAGATGAGGCGGAAGAATATTTAAATGAAGCTCTTTCACCAAATCATTTGCCAAACGATTTACGACCAGCAGCTCCAGTTAGTAATTCTGCATACTATCACGATCAAGATGCATTAAATCTTGCTGTTGAAAAAGAATTACTAAGTAGGCAATTAGCAAATCCATCTTCTGCTGAGCCAGGAAATGGAATACTAATCTAAAAATACAGCTGATAGTTTAATTTAATTTTATTAAAAGGATTAATAAATGTCTTATAGTCAGAAAGATTTAAAAAAAATTTTAAATATGAGTTTTCCAGAAGAAATTACTAAAGAAGCTTCATTAATTGCTGATGAGATCGAACAAGAAAATGAATTTACAAAAGTTGCTGAATTTTATTCGGATTATGGAGTAGCTAGAGCGGAATCGGATATTGCAAAAATTGCATTTTCAAGATTTGAAAAAGTAGCTGCTAAAGAAGAAGATGAAGAAGATTCTGAAGCAGAAAAAGAAAAAGATTTTGAAGATGTAGATGAAGAAACAATTAAAAAAGCGTCTGTATATGCAGATTATATATTTGAAAATTATGCTGGAAGACTAGCAGATAGGGGTTTATCAGATTTTAATGACCCAACACATTATTTTGATGTTTTATCTAAAACTGCTGGAATTGAAAAAGCTTTAGCTACTGTTGCTCAAACTAATTATACTTTAGGGAGAGGGGCAGGAAAAGATTATATTAAAAGTCAAAACAGAGCACGATTGTTTGGTAAAGTAAAAGATAAAATTGATAAACTAAAACAAGTAGGCTCTAAAATTGACTCAAAAATAACATCTCCTATTGAAGAAAAAATTAAAGAACATTATTTAAATAAAGATACATTAAGTAGAACAGATCTATCTAGATATAAAAATAGAAAAGGTATTGCACGAGGTATCGCTTATGGTGGTCTAGGTATCGGTGCTGCTGGAGTTGGTGCTGGTGCTGTAGCTGCATCCCGTTTTAAAAACAAAGATTCTGATAAATCATAATTAGGATTTTATAATGACTGATATATTAAATAATTTTAAAAACAAAATTAAAAGTAGATACTTTGGTAATCATATTGGTCATGACTTATATAATGAACATGTAGAAAGTGAAATTAAAAAAATTGATCGCACTGCTCAACCAATTCTTAAGAAACAAAAAATTGATAAAATAAAAAGTGAAGCTAAAGCAAACTTTATTGATTTTAAAAGAAAAGGTGAAGATATTGCGAGAAAAAATAGAAGTCACGATTTAGGAATATTAGGAACTGCATCTGTTTTAACTCAAGTACCAAATTTAAATCGAAAATCAGAAATAAATCCTATCTCCAATAATGTTCAAAATGGTTTAAATGATGTTGTTAATAAATGAGGAGAAAATGCTAAATAGCTATACGCTTGAAGATTTGCTAAAGAATGCGGATCAAAAAATAATTGAAAAAAAAGCTTCAAAAAATAATACAATTCTTTCAGATGAAACAACAAAAATAGCTGAAAAATTGTTGGAAGCTGCAGATGAGCTTGAAAGTAATAAAACAAAATCAGCCTCATCAATTGAAAATACTGATATCTCTTTTAATGAAAAAATTGCTCAAGCAATAAATTTAGTGAATGTGATTCAGGAAATTGAAAATATTAAACCATTTATTAACTTTGTCAAAGAAGCTCAATCTAACGGCTATACAGAAGAAGAAGCGATTAAATTCTATAATGAAAATAATAAATAGTAAATTGTATTCATTTTTAAAATATTTTTAATTATTTTACTTATAAATTTTAAATAATAAAGGGAATCTAAATGGTTCTTAATTCAGAAGATCTTAGAAAAATAGCTCATTATATTAAAGAACTAGATATTGAAAATCAAAATCTAAAAAAACAATCCGCGGCAACGGAATTTTTATTTGATCAAATAGGAAATGGCTTTATCGAGATCCCAAAAGATAAATTTGAATTCAAATATAAAATTGCTGAGTATACGGATCAAAATTTAGAAGTTCTAGAAGAAGCTAGTAAAATGGCAAGTACAAATATGCATTTCAATGCTCTTGGAGCTATTGATAATTCAAATACAAATATTCATAAATCTGCAGAAAGCAATTTCATGCAAGAAATTATTAACATGAGGAGAAATTAAAAATGTCTTACGAACTAATTGCACCAATTAAAGTAGATTTAAGGGTTGAGAATTATCCATACAATATAATTAGTGATTATATGCAAGTTAGAAATAACGTTATGGATTATGAACTAAGCGAACAAGATGGGAAACTTATTTCTTTAGAATCAGGTGAATGGGCATTGTTAAAGACAAAAAAATTATACATGCCAAAAGAGCCTACAGTAACTGAAGAAAGTGGAGGAAATACTTCCAATTTATTTTTCGTCTTTAGCGGTACTGAACAATACGACTCAAAAGCAACTCGAAAAGCTACTATTGTTCCATCTCATATTGGGTTTATATATGAGACTAAAAAATTTGATGAGTCTCTTAAAAATTCGCCAGAAGGAACGGCTGTTACAATTGGCGAAAAAAAACGTCCTATGGCTGCAGCAAAAGGCCAAGTAGTAGTTGGCTATGTACAAAATAAAGTAGAAAACGGTTTAATTACAATTAGAGTTATTCCTCATTAAAATAATTAATAAAAGAATAATTAAAATAATTTGAAAGGATTTATAAATGAATGGATTTGATACTTCTTCAATTGATAGTGCGATGTTTAATCAAGAATTTTTTAGTCAACTAAATACAGCAGAAGGAATCAATAAAGTTGCCTCTGTAACTGGTAATTTCATTCACATGAAATTACGTGAGGAAGGCTTTGCAAGAAGAATTATCCCAGATGTTCCTGTTGTAGCGTCAGAATGCCAAAGATCTTTAGAACCTGGTAATGATGGTTTAATTAAAATATTTGATATTGAACCCAATTCAAAAGCATTTGCAATTAATTTTAAATCAAGAGCTCCAACAAAATATATACAAAGTAATAGATATGCGATTTCATTTCAAAAGATTGAGTCTGAGAGATTTGTAAAAAATGAAATGGAACTACTTGCAATTCAATATCCTATTTGTCAATTGATTCAAGAAAATAGTTTGAAAGATATTCAGGAAGCAGAAGATGAAGTATTTTTGAGCTACGTTAATGCTGCAACTAGTGTTACTGGAAAACATATTGTTAATACAACTGATAAAACTGTGAATAGACAAAATCTAGTGAATTCTTTTAAACAAATTGATCGTGATAGATTAAAAAATCATATCAACATTATGACAAATGTAGACTGGGATGACTGGTTGGTTCAACCTGCAACAGAAATTGGATCACAGCTAGCGTCTGAAATAACAACTCATGGTTATAAGCACGATAAAATTCTTGATAGAAATTTTATTGTTACTAACAAAACTAATTTAATAAAGCCAGGTGAAATTTACGGATTTGTAGCACCAAATTATTTAGGAAACTTTTGTTCTTTAGGTAAACCTCGTTTCGAGTTGAAAAAAGAAAGAGACACGATTGAATGGTCAATCTGGCATTACATCGCTTTGGGCATTGCTAATATCAATGGTTGTTCCAAAATGAGCATAAGTGCTGTAACAAATTCTTAATATTAAATTCTAATTATAAAGGGATGTAGATGTATTTAAATATAAAAAATATTTCACATGAAACACTTTCAAATAAACTTCATATGGAATGTAAAGGAATTACTTTCGAAGTAGCTGGTCATTATATTAAACCAGGAAAATCTATTAATATTAATGATGCAGAAATACCATCACACGCTAAATTAGGAATTAAAGAAGGATTAGAAAATAAGTTTATTGAATTAAATAAAATCTCTGAAATTAAGTCTGATTCATTTTCTGAGATTTTTCCTGATATTACTTTAGAAGTTAAAAAAGAAGAAATCATTGAAAATTCATTAAGTAAAAATGAATCAAATATTTCATCTGAAGATGATAAACTTAAAAAGAAAAAAGGTTAATATTTTTTAATGACTCCAGAAATTTTAAAAGGTTTAAATAAAATTGCAGGTAATATTGTTAACCGATCTTTTTTTGGACAGGCCCTTCCAGATCAAATGAGAAAAGCGATCAATAAGGCTAAAAAAGTTGTAGTTAGTTTGCCAAAAAATGATGTTAATAGAAAAGCCAAAAGGTAAATATTTATGTTGAAGGAATTTACTAATTCACAAAGACAAAAGTTAGATAAAGCAATACAATATTTAAGACTTTTTTTAAGAGATGACGAAAATTATAACGTATTATTGAACGGAAAAGAATCGAGTGATGAAGAGCTAGAATTTGCATTAATTATGACAATTAGTGATTATAATTCTACAGAACCATTTTTAGATCCTGTAAGTATTGATACATATCCCTCCTTAAGTTTACTTATGACTGGTGGTGCTATTTATACTTTAAAAAGTGCTGGTCTTATTCAAAAAAGAAACGGAATCCAATATCAAGTAGCAAATTCATCATTCCAGAGATTTGGAAAAGGTAATGAATATTTGAATTGGATTCAAAGTTTAATTCAGCTTTATGAAGAAAAGGTACGATCATATAAAAGAGCTCAAAATGTTTCACAAACATTACATATGAAGGGCGTTCATTCAGATTATTTAATGTAATTATGGAAAGATTTAATGTTAAAATTCAAAACACTAAACGCCTTTGTATCAAATATTGGGAGAGAAGGTAGAATTATTTTATCATGGGAATTGATTAATTCTGATAATTCTGATTATTACTTTACAGTTTTAAGAGGCGAGCATTCTGAAAATCTTTTGCCAATTTCAAGTCCATTTAACTCTTCTGAAACTGATGTATTTATTGATTATAGTCCAATTACAAAAGATCCTCTTAAATATTACTATTACCAAATAAAATGTGAAGACATAAAAAACAATGAAATCATTTATAGTGAAATTTTTACTTCTAAAGGTCAAAATGATTCTTTATCAAGATTTATAGTAAGCGAAAATAATTTTAAATTAAGATATATTTCTGGTTCACCATGTGCTTTTTTTAAAAAAATACATGAAAATCATTTGCGATGCTCAAACTGTTGGAATCCATTAAAAAAACAAGCGACTTTATCAAATTGTAGTTACTGTAAAGGCACAGGATTTATAAATGGATATTATAAGCCCATATATTGCTATATTGATTTAAGTACAAAATCTTCTTCAGTAAATAATAATACAAAACAAGATAATTATAATGAAATAATACAATCTCTTTTTACAGACTTTCCAAGAATGAGAAGAGGGGATTTTATTTGTAATATATTAACAGGATTTAGATATCGCATAGTTGATGTACAAGATGAGCTAAGGGGTTCCTATCCTATGTTTCAAACCTTAACTATGAATAATATTAATTTAAATGATATTGAATATTCAATAGAAATTCCAGAAAAAATAAAAATACAAGCTAACAAAGAAAATCAAAAAAGGAAATTATGAGCAAATTTAAATTAATACCACTAATTTATAATGATGTAAAAGTATTAAAGAAAAAAGTCCATAAAAATCTGAATGAAGCAATAACAAATATTAAAGAGAAAATGAGAAATGCAAAACCCAACGGAATTCGAGCTAAAGAATTATGCAATAAATTCGAGAGCAAAATCGCCTTTCGAATTCGTAAGTAATAGTGTTCTATTTTTCCTACAGACGATATTTTCAGCACGAGAATATGGTAACTATCATTACGATCAAGATGAAACAAAAACCGAAATTTTAATTTGTGATGAATTTGCAGATCTTTCGATGGAATCAAATTTTCCAGCAATTATATATATTAGAGGACCTCTTAATAATATTCCAGGAACAATGCATAATTCTTTTGTAAATATGAATTTAAAGATTCCAAGATCCACTCATTTAAATATTCTTGAAATGTCATTCACATTATTAGTTGTACATAGAAATCCTTCTGAAGCAGAAACCTTAGCATCAAATGTTTTTAGCTGGTTTAAAGCTTTTTCGATGCAATTAAATGCATTAGGGTTTTATGAGATTAAATCAAATTCTATCGGAGATATACAAACTATTCACCAAGATGGAATTCCAGGATTGTTTCTTGTTCCGATCTCGTTATCATGTCAATTAGCGGACGAATGGATAATGGCAGAAGTTGCTACCGCCAAGTTAAGAGAAATCTTAATTAAACAAAATTAAAAAAAATATAAATAAGGAGGAAAAATGGCTTATAAAAAGCCCGCAATTATGGTTGCGCAGGAATTTTCAAATTCGCAACCAAAATTAACAAGTCACAGTTTGCCAGTCTGTTACATAGGGCCTACATATAAAATATTTAATGATTTAATCGGTGGTAAGTATACAACTGGAAATACATCATCTTTGAAAATTAGTGGACTTGATGTTAGCTTAGTATTAGATAAATCTTTATTTAATCCTAATATACTTGAAAGCGAGCAATTTCCAATCTCTGTTAAATTTATTGATGTTATTCTTTCTGTAATACCTAATAAAAAAGGTATTATAAATGAAAATAGTCTTGATAGATTAACTTGTGAAACGTCAAATGTATTTGAAAAAGTGCAGCCTAAAGATATTATCTATTTAGAATTGAATGAAAATGGAAATATTAAGAAACATAAATTTCAAGTAAAAACAGTAATTAGTTCGAACGAAATTGAATTGTCATCTTCATGTGATATCTCATCCAGAAACTATTCATTTTCTATTGAGAGAAGTAATTCGGATTATGTACTTGAAAGAGATTTAGATTTTAATGTATTAGATGATAATCAAACAATTGAAATTAATGGTGTGATTTCTGTCGAAGGACTAAAAGTTAAATCTGCTTCTATTTTGTATTCATATCGAGCATATCGAAATGATTTAGCACAAAAAATATATGAAATATCTTCTCCAGAAGACATTGATAGATTATTTGGTTTAGGTCAAATTCATCCAGGAAATCCGTTAGCATTTGCTGCCTCGATCGGACTTCAAAATACGACAACAAAAATCTTACTTTTAGGTTTAAATAAATCTTATATTGATCCAATTAAAGGAGGAGTTGTAAACGAAGAGCTAGCCTATTTAAGTTCTCTTTCAGTGATCAAACGAAATAATGTTTATTGTGTAATTCCTCTAACAAATAATAGTATGGTTATTAAATTATTCGAAAATTTTGTTAAAGAAGAATCTCATTTTGAAAAAGGAAGAGAAAAAACAACTTCAGGTCCTTTAACAGTAAATAAGATGTATGACATTTGTAACGGTAGCTGTAAAAAAACTGATGGAATTAAAGTCATTGGAACAGCGCAAGCTAATGGTGTTATTAAAAAATCAACTTCAATTGTTGTTTCAAGCTCTCCAATTCTAAATGTATATGCTGGAGATACGCTTCATATAATTGCGGGTTCAGGTTTATCTAAATCTTTTTATAATATTCAAAAAGTAAGTTCTGATTTTAAATCGTTTACAATTGATAAATTCACTCCAATTGCAGCAAATGATATTAACGATGCTTCTTTTGAAATAAAGAGAAGTGATGGAATTATTCCTCATAAAGATGGAGCTTTACTGACCTGTAAAGATGCTAAATTTATTACTGGCTCAAACCCAATTAATACTGGTCACAAAATTTCATTTTTAAGCGGGAAACTAAAAGGTATAAGCTCTACTGTTGTAGCAGCAATAAGTGATACAGAAGTAGTTGTTAAAAACATTTCTCAAGTAAGTGAAAATTCAATATCTGATTTTAATTATATTATTGAAGGGGAATATACTAATAGAGAGCATGCTCTTACGGTTAGTCAAATTGCAAAATCATATGCAAATAGAAGATTTGTTGCAATTTGGCCTCCTCTATTAACAAAAACATTTGCTAATAAAAAAATTATCATCTCTTCATATTATGGATCTTGCGCTATCGGAGCGATGACAGCAGGACAACCTCCTCATCAAAGTTTTACAAATTTATCGATAGGTGGAATTGACGGAGTAATTGGATCTAATGATCAATTTGATGAAGATGATCTTAACGTTATTGCAGATGGTGGTGTTTTAATATTTTGTCAAGATTTTCCTGGCGCACCTGTTTATATCAGACATTCTTTAACTTCAGATAGAAGTTCTATTAAATTTCAAGAATACATGATTACAAAAAATGTGGATTACGTAACAAGATTTATTAGAGAATCTTATAAAAAATATTTAAATGGCTATAATGTTACTAATGGATTATTGGACGATCAAAAAAGATTAGCTCAAGTAATTATTACTTATTTACGTGACAAAACAGTTTTGCCAAAAATTGGTGGAATTATTCGAGATGGCAAATTACTTAGCTGTAAATTTGGTGAACAAATTGATGAGACAGAGTTGGAATTTAGTTGCAATTTTCCAGTCCCATTAAATAATATTATGATCAAAATAAAGGCATAATTAAACTTAAATAAATAGGAGTATTAACGAAATGGGAATTCCTACTTCGTTTTCAAATTGGAATTTTAATCAGGAGTATGTTGCTAAAGGGGCGAGGGCAGGCCAGCACGTAACAGCTGCTTCTACCCTAGTGTGCTCTGGTCCAGCATCCTTAAATTCCGATACATCCACTCCAGTTGAGTCTGGTGGGGTGAGTGTTTTTCCGATGGGCTTTATGCAATCGTACGCAATCCAGCAAGCGAAGCAAATACAGAGAATGTATGAAATTGGTTCAAGTCGTGCCTATTTTATTCCAGGTCGAACTATGGGATCTTTATCAATTGGCAGACTTTACTATCACGGAAAGTCTCTTTTGAGGGTTCTTTATCCCACTTATAAGTCCGATTCGTTTGATATGGGAACAAAAGATTCTGGCGAGGATTATCAATCATCCGATGGTGATAAAATGGAGCATCCTAGTTCCCAATTATTACCTCCTGAAGAAGGAAATAATTATAAAATTAAAGTCTCACCTGGTGAAGATTCTCTGTTTTTAAATTTAGGATCTGACTTATTCAATCGTCCATTTGGGATGTGCTTATATTTTAAAAATAGTTTCAACACTAGTGTGGGCGCTGTTTATTTAGAAAATTGCTATATTGAAGGACATCAATTCTCAGTTAATAGTGGTGAAATAGCTTTAATGGAAGGTGCAAGTGCTCAATATGATCGCATGGTACCAATGAAAGTGCTGGTTTAATTAAATTAATAAAAGGAAAAATTAAAATGGAACAAAATATTACAAATTCAAGTGACTTAAAAGCATATTGTGAGAAAGTTAAAAAAACAATCGAAGAATTAACTTTAAGAGTTGAAGCTTTAAGCAGACTGTTAAAATAATAGTCTGCTATTTAAATAATTAAAAATGTGAGAAAGAAATGGAACAAATAATAAACCCAAATGCAAATAGTAACAAATATATTCTAGAAACTGATTCAAAAATCAGTGCATATGACCTAAAATTAAAAGAGTTAGAAACGAAGTATGCAAATACAATTAGAGAGAAAGATGCTCTTATTTCTCAAAAGGAAAGTTTGATTAGAGAAAAAGATAATTCAATTTCTCAAAAGGAAAGCTTGATTAGACAAAAGGATAATTCAATTTCTCAAAAAGAAAGCCTGATTAGAGAAAAAGATAATATAATTTCTCAAAAGGAAAGCTTGATTAGACAAAAGGATAATTCAATTTATCAAAAGGAAAGTTTGATTAGAGAAAAAGATAATATAATTTCTCAAAAAGAAAGCCTGATTAGAGAAAAAAATAGCAATCTTAGTCAAGAATATAAATATAAAAAGAGTCTGACTCTTTTACTTCTTAGATGCTATAGAGATATTGAATATAATTATAATAATTTTAGAGATCCAATTCCAATACTTACAAAAATACGATCTGTAATTGATCTTGATAAAGTTGGCCCAAATTACACTGCTTTTAATAATACTATTGTTTATTCACCTGGATTTCAATTGAGTGATATAGAAGTTGTGAGAGGTTAAAAAGAAAATAAAAATGGAACAAGTAATAAACCCAAATGCAAATAGCGACAAATATATTCTAGAAACTGAATCAAAAATCAGTGCATATGACCTAAAATTAAAAGAGTTAGAAACGAAGTATGCAAATACAATTAAAGAAAAAGATGCTCTTATTTCTCAAAAGGAATCTTTATCAAGTACGCGGAATAGTGATATTATTTCATTAAATGATAGAATTAGAAATCAAGAAGCTACTATTTCTTCATTAATTGATCAAAGAGATAGTAAGCAAAGCCAAATTTCAAATTTAGAAAGTCAATTATCTCAAAGAATTAATGCTCCTGCTCCTAAGACTTCTAAACCAATACAGGTTTTTGTTAGAAATTCATATCTTCATAATGGCGGGCAAATTGAGTCCTTATGCTCTCCTTTTACATTAAAACCAAATACAAGATATTTTGTTTCTCCTTATTTATTTTTTCAAAATAGATCTCCTGAATGTAAAATTTATTTAAGAATTAAACAAGGAGGCTCTTTTCGTATACATCAAATGCTTTATACATCAAAACAAGAAACTGCTTCTAATAATGTAATTCAAAATACATCTTCATTAAATGAAGATGTTAAAATTCCATACTCTTATGATGAAGTTGAATGTGATATTGTTTGGACTATAACAAGTAGTCATTCAAGAGCTTTTAGCCAAATTAATAATTCAAGATTTACTTTTATTGAAATTGAAGATTCTCCATATGCTATAGACGCGAGATTAAGCTAAATTCAAATCAAAAAGCCAAATGGTATTAAAAAATAATATTTTTGGCTTAATTAATATTTAAACAAAAATTATAGGTGAATAATATGGAACAAATTATAGATCCTGCATTAAATAGTAAAAAACATATTTCTGAAATAAATTCAATTGTTGAGAATTTAAACAATAAAATATTAGATTTAGAAACCAAGTATGCAAATACAATAAAAGCTAAAGATGCTATTATTTCTGAAAAAGAGGACATAATTAGAGCTAAAGATAATTCAATTTATCAAAGAGATAGTTTGATTAAAACAAAAGAATCTTTAATTTTACAAAAAGAAAGTATTATTAGAGAGAAAGATTATTCTATTTATAATAAAGATAGTATAATAAAAGAAAAAGAAAATACTATAAATAAAGAATTTTCTGAAAAGATACAATTGATATCCAGATTGCTAAACTGTTATAAAACTCTAGAGTCCAATAATAACTCAATTTCAAGATCCGAAATGAGAGAAATAAAAAATTTAATTAAAGTTGAAGTAAATGGGAATCGCTATTCTGCTTATAATGGTTTGGTTGAGATAATGACTTATAGGTCGCAAAGTATAACTAATTCATAATAATAACCATACAAAAGAAAATATATATACAAAAAATCAAAAGAGAACGACATGGAACAAAATATAGGCTCAGCAACTAGTTCAAATAAATGTTCAATAAATGCACATGAAATATCAGATAATATTGTTAATAAATTAACATCTCTAATAAACACTAAGTTTACAGAATTAGATCTAAAATTAGAAAATGTAATTCAAGCTAAAGGCAAAATTACAACTCAAAATATTAATCCTATTACTCCAAATAAAATCACAAGCTCACAAGATTCAAGTACAAAAATTAATAAGCAATTTTTTGCACAGTATGGGATAACTGTGGATGAAAATACAACTGAGATATCTTTAAAATATAAAGAAATAATAAGCTTGCCTGAAAATATTTTTCAAGGATTAAAAAAATTAGAAACAATAGATCTAAGTAATAATAAACTAACATTCCTACAAGAAGGAATTTTTCAGGGATTATCTAATTTAAAATCTATTATGCTTGATATTAATAATCTAAAATCGTTACCTGAAAGACTACTTCGCGGGTTATCTAATTTGGAATTTTTTTGTATGAGATATAACTCTTATGAAAATAATCAGACAATAATATTGCCTGACAATATATTTAATAACTTATCAAATTTAAGAACAATATATCTTGATTCTAATAAAATAACTTCATTATCTGAAAGAATATTTCAGGGACTAACTAATTTAGAACAAATTCAAATAACAGATAACAAGCTAAAAACGTTACCCGAAAGAATATTTAGTGGATTGTCTAGTTTAAAAACTATTCAATTAAACAGTAACCCATTAACTTACTTGCCTAGAAGTGTATTTGATGGATTGCCTAATTTGAGTACAGTTCTTATGTCTACAGATATGGCTCCAAAGTTCTCATATATTCATAGCGCTATTAGAGGGTATGATTAAAAATTTATAAAATAGAAATAACAAATAATTTAAAACAAATAAATATTAAGAAAGTAATGTAATGGAACAAGTAATAAACCCAAATGCAAATAATAGTACTTATATTAAAAATACAGATTTAAGTATTAATCTTTTAGGTCAAAAAATAACGGACTTAGAAAATACTAGTAAGAATTCTCTCAAAGCTAAAGATGATTTAATTAAAAATAAAGACGATTTGATCAAATCTAAAGACATTAAAATATCAAGTTTAGAAAGTCTAATTAATTCCAAAAATTCTTCTATTTCAAGTTTAGAATATCAACTTGCACAAAAACCTAAAGAAACAATTGGATGGTTTAAGCGAGTAAATATTAATCAACAAAAGATCTATGCAAAATCTTTTGTTCAAGATTCATATATTAATGAATCATATGATAAAAAAGTCAGTAATACTTTTCAGCTAGAAGCAAATTCTTATTATATGGTGACATGTGTTGCAGAAATCGAAAATCATAGTCATGATTGTCTATTGAAAATAGTATGTGAAAATAATGGACAAGATCTAATTAATATACTTGCAAGTAGAATGTTTATTTCTGATACTGAGCAATCTGGAACTAAATATGTATGGAATCCAAATTATAGATTTAATACATTTGGAACTGGATATGGAAATACAAATTGTAATATATCTTTAAGTATTGAAAATGGTAAATATTCATCTCAAATAGGTGTAAAAGGCTATATTATATTACACAAAATAAATGAAGACCTTTATAATAGATTTAATCTAAGTGGATATAAAGAAATTAATGATTAATAATTTCTCAAATTAATTTACATAAAGAAAGTTAAGACAATGGAACAAGTAATAAACCCAAATGCAAATAGCGGCAAATATATTCTAGAAACTGAATCAAAAATCAGTGCATATGACCTAAAATTAAAAGAGTTAGAAACGAAGTATGCAAATACAATTAGAGAGAAAGATGCTCTTATTTCTCAAAAAGAATCTTTACTTATTGAAAAAGATAATGAGATTAATAATTATAATATATCTCATAGTATGATTTCTAAAGATTATCAGAATCAATTGAATGAATTATTTAACTTAAAGTTTAAATTCGAACAAATGAAAAAAAATCTTTCAATAAAAGAAATAAAAATTCGAAATAAAAATCATCAATTCATTGCTACAACTTATTCTCTTATAATAAGCGATAGTTATAATTTTGAAAAAGGTTGTGAGTATTTAATATCAGGTTTTATTAATATAGATGCACCTGTTAGTAGCTATGAAGTTATTTTACAAAATAGTGATAGTAGACATGAAACTTATGATTTGATTAAGCAATTTGCTGCGAGCAGTCCTTTTAATAATGGAACTACAGTTAGCTTGGATATTAAAAGTAAACTCACAATACCAGAACCTAAATTTGCATCTGATTACATATTAAACAACTATCATATTGGTATTAGAATTAATGAAAGTAGAGATGTAAATAAAATTTTTAATATTAATTCAAGTAGTCTTTATTTGATTAATTTAACAAAATTAAGAAAAGAAGGTTTTTCCTTTTAATTTTAAACTACTTCACCCTCTAACTCACTTATAGACGGATATGATGTATTATTATCATATTCACTATATTCAAATTCCATTTGTACTTCTTTTGCGAAATCGGTAAATGTTTTTGATTTATATTTTTCGTATCTATCACCAGTTTTTAGTGCAACATCTACCCATTTACGAGCACCAGAATCAGACAAAGGATTTCGATCCTTATTTAAAGCTTTTATTTTATTCATAGCCATCACATGAATTAGTTGAAGTGAATCAGTGTAAGAAATTTTTGCATGTAATCCGAGTGTTATTTTTAAATCTTCAAGATTATTTTGAAAACAATCGATAAGAAATTTTTGATCATGAGCATCAGATAAACTTGAGAAATATTTTTTCCAATCTACTCTAGTAAAATTTCTAACATTAAAAAAATATTTCTCAAATAATGTAACCGCTTGAAAATTAACGCCAAGACTTAGTTTCCCATTTAATAAAGCTGAAATATCCTCATTTGGTAATTTCTTTATTATCATTGCTTTTGCAATTTTATAAGATTCTTCATTATCAAGAATATTAAAAGATAATTTAAAAATATCTGAATTTTTATGTGCATCATCCAAATCTAGCAAACAGTTTTTTAAAATAGATGCGTAGTCATTTGGTTGATTAATACTTTTTTTTAACCAGTAATCTTTAATCTTTTTTGGTACCCTGAGTGAAATAATTTCATTATATATTCTATCCCAATCATCTTGAGAAACAATTGGAAGAGAATATATTTTTAATATTTCATTCACTTCATCTATTTCTTTTCGCTGAGTGATTAAGAATTGAATGTATTTTTCATGAGCCAATAAAGTATTCAAAAATCATATCCTTAATTATTTTGTATTTCCATTTTTTCAAGACCATCTATAACTTCTTCTATATTTCGCATTGCAACTAACGTAGATTCTTCTGGAATTACGCTTGTTCCAATTCTTGATGCTAATAAAAGTTCTGCTAATCTGGAAGATGCCTCTACAAATAAACTTTTAAAACTTGCAAATCTTTGGATATTCTGAGGATTAATAAAGTTTAATGAAAGAATAGAATCAACAACTTTTTCATCGTTAAATACACTAGCTAATTTATAGTTTCTTAATGTATTTTTAAAAGAAATTAATTCTCCTTTATTTTCAGCTTTTTTTTCAAATGTGTTCAATCCAAAAATTCTAACAGTTGGTTCATTCCTGAGTTTTTCAAAAGATTTAGCAATTTTATTCATTGGACAACCCAACGAGGATAAAATATATTCGGTTTGAATAGGTGTTAAATAATCATTATCAAATCCGCAAGATATTGATGCTTCTTTTGAATTTAAGCCAGAAATCGTATATTGATCAGTTGATGTTTTTTTAAGACAAATAGAATTAATCGGATTTTCTGAAGCATTTTTTTCCCATGAATTATATGTTGGCGAAATACTTACATAGTTTTTAAGGAGAATAAAATTTAATCTATCGGGAATTAGATAAACTCCATTACTATTTCTGGAAATTTTTTTTAATTCATATTCCTTTTTATCTATTGATTCTTCATCATTAGAAAGAAAATTAAATTTTTTAAAATAAAATGTTTTCCCTTGTAAGTCATTTGCTTTAAAAAGATTGTTTTCTTTTGAAATAATTTCGAATGGAGTTGTAACAATTAATTCATTATCTTCAGTTCCTATAAAGCATCCAAATTCCTTAGCTAAAGGCAAGGGTCTTGTATTAAGTTCAAAGGATATATAAGGAATCCAAGAGCCTATAAATGATTGACTTAAAGAATAACAATTTTTACCAATAAAAAGTTTTAGAGTTTGATCGATTCCATTAAAATCTTTCATTTTTGCAATTACAATACCATCTATATATTCTCCAGAAATTGATTGTAAATTTGCCGTACCCATATTGTTAATATTGACTCCACCATCAATCCATTTTTTTTCACTATCAAGAAAAACATTATTATTAGTTTTTAAATTATCAATATTTATTAATGTTTCTCCAAATTCTTTGAACTCATTATAATTTAGTTTCCAAAGATTTCTTATGTTTGGGAATATTTCGAAGAGTTTATTAATTGAAGTTATTTCTGATCTTGGACTAAATTTATCAGGAGGCGAGTGAATAAAATTTATTTTGTCATCATCCATTTTTTTTAAATATATAATTTTTGATTTATAATCTTTTGCAATATCATCATTTTCTTTAGTTAAGATAGGTAATCCAATTATTTTTTCTAGAATATGTAAAGTGTTATTTTTATAAAAATTCGCGATAGTTTGCTCATCTTTTAAAACATGATTTTTAATATATTGAGATTCTTCTTCAGGAACTTCTTTAATTAAATCTAATAAATTACCCATTTTAGAAAAAGGAGGAGTTGTGCCTGATACTCCAATACCCCCCATTTCATTGTCTAGTCCTAAGTAACTACCATTAAAGTTATATTGATCTTCTAATTTATTAAAAGGATCTCCATATAAAAATAAATTTCTTTCTATTCTTTTTAGAGTAATTGGTTCTGCAATAGTTTCATTATCAACTTTTGTAAGCATGACATCTATAGGATAGCAATAAAAATTCTTAATTATGATTGGAATATCTATTTCTTTTTCATTTTGTATATTTACTACTTTAGCTGTTGCAATTGTTGTTCCAGATTCAGATTCGATCGTATTAAAATTTATTGATATATCCAAACCATTTAATATATTCCAATCTTCTAATAATTTTTGTGTTAAAAATTGCCCCCACATTTTTACATCAGAAGGTACTTTTATTTTTGCGCTACTAGATTTATTGTCAGAGTGTATAAATAAATCTTGGACTGTCATGAGATAACTCCTTTAATACCAGTTCCTAACATTAATTCACCTCCTCCAGAAGTGAATCCTCCATTTATTGATCCTGGCAAATAATTTAGTGTAATATTTTTCATAATATAATTACATAAAGCTTCATAAAAATTCTTTAATGTTTCTGTCGATTTCATAGAAAGCGTAGTTTGTATTTTAGTTGCAAGTTCATTTCCATCTAAACCACTAAGTTTTCCATTTGTAGCTGTTCCCAATGCAAGGACTCCTGGTGTAATTGGGGTTGCAGTACAGGAGCCTGTTACTTCAGTAAAATCTATTCGTGATTTAGATATTAAATATTCTGCTAATATTGTTGATGTAGAACTTGTAAATTCAGCATTACAATCAGGTGGAAAATTTGTAATTAACCCATTTGGGATAAGATTTAAAAGTTTTCCTGATTTTGCAACTCCAAGAAAGGGACCTGCAGGAGCTCCTTTTCCTGTTACTAAGATATGGCTAAAAGTTGCAGATGTAAGCATTGTAACTACACCAGTAGCAAATTTTATTGTTTGTTCTGTAATTTTAGAATTTTTTTTGTCTTTGTCGGGAGCGGTTACTGCTTTATGCAGTTTATTTGCTAAATCCATCGCAACTAGCATTAATATATTCCTACATTTTTAATGGTTTTATTTTAGTTAAGAGTGTAGCAAATTGACCAACAGTATCTAATGGAGCCCCAAATCCTTTTGCAGTAGTAGTAGATAAAGTTTGTAGAGTTTCACAAAGTATATCAACAATATCTACAGAATTATTCCCTATACTTACTTGCGAATTTTTTAAATTAATTTTTTCACCCTTATCGCCTTTAATTGAAAGTGACTCTGCATATTCAATCGATAAATTCCCGCTGGATTCACTATTCAATTTTATTTTATCATTTGAATTTAAATTAAAACTTCCTGATGCTTCTCCATTAATTTTTAACTTTTCGTTAGAGTTAATTGAAAAATTTCCTGATGGCTCAAATTTCAATTTAAATTTTTCGTTTGAACTTAAATTGAATTCTCCTGAGTTATTTACATTTATATTTAATTTATCATTCGAATTAAAATCAAAATTACCAGAAGATTCTCCTTTGATTTTAATTTTCTCATTTGAATTTATGGAAAAATCACCAGATGGTTGAATATTTAGTTTAAATTTGTCGTTTGAGTTAAAATCAAAAATTCCTGAAGCCTCACCATTAATTTTTAATTTATCGTTAGAGTTAATCGAAAAATTACCTGATGGCTCTATTTTAAATTTATATTTGTCATTTATATTTAAAAATAAGTTACCTGAAGGTTCAATTTCTAGAGAAAACTTTTTGTTAATTTTTAAACTTGTATTGCCATCGCTTTTAACATTTAATCTCCAAACTTTTTTGCCACAGGAAATTATGAATTCTCCGTCTTCTTTTCTCTCTTGAAACCATGCTGATTCGGTTTCTGTAGGACTTGGTGTACCGCATTGAATAGCCTCGATAATTTTTCCATTGGAGTAAGTTTCTTTTGCATAAGAAGGAGATATAAATTTATTTTTATTATCTAATTTGTTTGTCATTCCATATGTAATTCTTTCGATGATCTCTTTGCTAAGTGTTGGTATCTTGCCTCGTTCTTGTACAATTGCAGCATCACCTTCGATTTGATTTATAAACTTTTTATATGCATATGTTGGTGAGCTGCTTGTACTTGGAGCACTTGTATGAAATTCTGTTACTGCATCCGAGTGAAATTCGAACTTTCGACACATGTGAAATATTTTATCTTCTTGAGGAAAATAATTAGTACGGCATGTTTTTTTTGATTCGATTTCTACAATCCCAGATCGACGAACAACAATTTTATTTCCACCACGAGTTGCTACTATATAATCACCAATATCAATTGTTCCTTTAGAACCGCTCGCGCTTCCTTCTATAGCTCCATCATTACCAATTCCTTCATCAATGTTCTTTTCTTTCGATGGGTCTTTTGATGGAGTTAATCTTTTTGGATTATAAAAACCTATAATAAAAGGTTTTTGATCGAAAAATGATACACAACAAAGTGTATTAATTTCAGCTAAAGCTCCACTTTCTTCTCCTGCAGAGGAAGAGCTTGCTGAAAGGACCTGCACTTCTGTGTAAATTGCATCATTGATACGAGGGTCATTTGAGTTTATGTGTACATTGTATGTTCTTCGAATAGGATCGACAGATAAGATAGTACCCCTAGCGTTTCCTTTCGGAATAACATTTTCTTTTAATCTATTTGGAGAGTAAAAATTATTACTGTTCAAAAATGTTCTCCTTAAATAAACAAATTCAGAAAGCACATTAAAATGAGCAATGTCGAGCAGTCAATAATGGAAATTTTTCAAGGTTATAATTCGTTTATTGGAACATCAGATAAAATAAAAACATTTTGTAATGATGAAAAATTATGCTTTAAATTAGGTTTAAATGTGTATGAAGAATTTTCAGTGCGATTCTTAAAAGAGTTATTTAAGGTTTTAAAAATAAAGATAAATATTAATCTTTTTGAAAAAATGGATAAGGAAATTGTCTCAAATTTAATTAATGAATCATTGTTTTATTCTAGAAATATTACTTTTTTTTGTATAACTGTTTCTAATAAATTAGATCGAATTTTAATAAATCCAACATTTTTAACGGGATCAAAAAAAATTCCTCAACCTATTAAGGAAGAAATTCTAAAATATAGAGAAGCAAAGTTACTTTTTGAGATTAATTATTTGGATGGAAAATTAATATTAATAGATATCGGTTCCTATGAAGACACTAAATATAAAAAAATATTAGGTTATTTTTTAAGAGATTTTTATAATCCATTTTTCCAAGAAAAAAACTCGATTTATATGATTAATTTGATAGCAGAAGTTAATGAGGATAGTTTAATTTTTTTACCTAATAACGAAAAATCAAAACCATATGTTTTAAAACATGGTTTTGATAATATAGCTAAAATATTTTCAAAGAAAATTTTAAATAATTCATGTAAAATATTTTCAGTTTTTAGTCTTCTAAAAAAATGCCCGTTTTATAACAAAAATGATCTTATAAATTTATGATATTAAAAAATCGAATTTAACAATGATAACAATTTCTATTTAAAATAATAACTTAAAAAAATATTTCGTATTTTAAAAACCAGTATTGAATTTTAAAAGTATCAATATGAAAATATCGAGGCTTCAAAGTTTTTATTCCAACCGAAGCAAAATTTTAAACAAAGTGAAAACATTCACTGATAATAAGGAAAATATTTAATGAGTAATGCTAGCTTATCTAGTCAGAAAAAATTTAATCCAATCAAAGGAACTTCTTATTCTTCAACATCTGTATCAAATATGATTTTTGATTCAAGTGGCGATTCATCTAAAATGTATGCAAATGAAGCATTAAAATATGTTAAGTTAGAAGAAAGTATGACGTATGATAAAAAAAATGGAATGAGCGCATATGCTATTTTGGATGGTTTTATTTTACCTGAAAGCTTAAATGACGTTAGTATTGATTTTTCATATGCAACTTTATCAAATGCCGATTCTTATGGAAAATATTTTGCTGTAGGTGATCAGCAAAAATCCTATTGGAAAAGTGAGCCATTAACAAAAAATTTAAACCACAATTATATAGGCAATTCTTTTATTAGAATTGTTAGAGAAATCATTGAAGTTCCTGGTCAAAAGATTCCAAAACCATGTTTATATATCACTAATATAAATCCAGACATCCAATTAATGGGCTTTAAAATCACGATAAGAGACATCCCTAAAGTAAATTCATTTCCAAATTCATCTACATTTATTTCTCTAAAAACTGATGATCTTAATAATGTACAGAAACCATATACTTTTGAAGAAGGTATTACATTAAATCATAATCTTCCAATCCCTATGGATCAAATTGTATTTAACGTTATTGATGCGCGAAAAACAAAAGAAAATGAAACTATTAAAACATACCCTGGCCTTAGAATTATTAAGTCAGAAGATCCTGGCGCACCTCAAACTGTTTTAGATGGATTTATGAGCATTTCTGGTTTAACGCCAAACCCAGGTGAATTTAAATTAAAATTTAATGCTACTCTAGAACAAATTAAGTTAATTCCAGATGCTCTTTTGGTAAATGTTTCTGGGGCAGCTGTAACTATTATTTTTACTGATGCAAGTCCAAAAACTTCAAAGAGTGAATGCAAAATTTTGCGTGAAAATAAAAATATTCCTGAAGTAAAATTAGCAGATACTACAATGCAAATTCCATGGACTTTCTATTGGGATAAAGATACTGGTAAAGCTATATCAGGAAAAGTATTTAATGTTACTGGAAGTACAATCGAAAATGGAACTGAAAATCGAAGAATGAAATTTAGACAAAACATAGGTAATTTGATTCCTAATATTAAGCCAGATGGAACAAAATTTATTAATGATGGAGGAGTTTTATTTGTATCAAAGCCTTTATTACCAGGCATTGCAGGACAAGGATGGGGAAGTGGGTTAGCGAATCCAGATGATGTATCTGAAATTCGATTGGCGTTCCATAACTCAAGTGCAGCACTAGGAAAATATAGTATTCAACCATTCGCAATCTATGCTCAAGCTCCTTTATATGAAGATCAGATTGATTTGCATTTGGGTGACATTAGATTTGATTTTGAACAAAATCAGTCAACTTATAGTGCTAATTTAAAACTTTCTGTTAATTGGAAGAAATAGATTTAAATTATTAATTATAATAAATAAAATTTAAAAATCTAATTATATCAGGTATAAGAGTTATGAGGTAAAACGAGTAACTCTTTTTCTTTATAAGGAGATTTTTAAAATGAGTTCAAAAATATTAATTCCTCTTCTGAGTTTGTCTTTTTTAGCAAGTTCTTGCAATGAGAGAAGTAATTCACCAAAAGATGAAAGTTCTCAACAAAAAGAAGAAACCGCTGAGCCTAATCAGCCACCAGCTCAACCACCAGTTCAGCCACCAGCTCAACCACCAGCTCAACCACCAGTTCAGCCACCAGCTCAACCACCAGTTCAGCCACCAGCTCAACCACCAGCTCAACCACCAGTTCAGCCACCAGCTCAACCACCAGTTCAGCCACCAGCTCAACCACCAGTTCAACCACCAGCTCAACCACCAGCTCAACCACCAGTTCAGCCACCAGTTCAGCCACCAGCTCAACCACCAGTTCAGCCACCAGTTCAACCACAGCTCTCTTCATTTAAAGCGATAGTTTATGATCGAGAGTTAATTCATGTAACGGAACCTGGTTTCAATAAAAATATAACTTGGAAATGTGGAGGTAGTAAAATAAATAATTTGGTTGGATATCAAGAAGGGGAAAATGAAGAAACTACAAATAACAGATTTGCTAAAAGAAACTGTGGAATTTCAAATTTAGGCAATTACATAATGATACATGGTTTTGAGGATGAAAATGGCAAATCTCATAATGATATTGAAATTGAAAATCTAACTTCAAACGTTGATAATATTTCGATTTCAATTAAAAAATTAAACGCAATGTCTGATGTTTTAAAAGAAAATGAGAAGGCATATTCTCATATAATTGTTGAAAATATTCCTAATTTCTACAAAGGAGATATTAAAATTAAAGGCTCATTTATTGATCCAAAAGGAAAAAAAGGAGAATTTAATATAAATTTAAAAATCCATACTATAAGCCGTGAGGTATATGAAAGATGGAGTAAGCCAGAAACTTCGCTCGTAGTTGCGGAATTTGAACAACCAAATTTTGTATATAGAGTTGAAGGGAGAGAAGCTACAGAATTATATCAATGGAAATGTCCTGATTCAATGATTAGAAATTTAGAAGGATTCATTATTGGTGAAAAATACGAAGAAACAATCCTTAGAAAACCAACAACAGGGTGCGGACTTGTACCTCATGATGGATTAATCCCTTATAATTGGGTTAATTCAAATCTTATAAAAGATAGAATCTTTATTGATAAAAAACCTAAGTATATTGAGGATGTAAAGTTAACTTATGGTTACAGCATTGTTCAAAAACTAGGTGCAGATAATATTTTAACAAGTGGAATTAAATTAGGTAAAATTCCATACGGTAAATTAGGTTTTTTAAGAATTCCAATCACAATAACTGATATCCAAGATAGAGATAATACTTATGAAGTTGTTATTTCCCCAAGCCAAATTAGCGAAGAAACTTTAGCTAACTGGCAATACAAAAACGATTGATACCTCCCTCTTTAAAATTGAATCAGGGCATTAATAGCCCTGATTTTTTTTTATCATGAAAAATTCGTTAGTTTCAGTTACGTATGAAAACATACATTTTTTCAATTATATATTTTACTTCAAGGAGATAATGGCGTATGATACCATATACAGAGATAAACCCTGGAGGTGTGTTCATGAAAAGTCTAAATATTAAGGAAAAACAAGAACTTTCAGAAGAGAAGGTGTTAGGAGAAGCCTTTTGGAATTTAGTTAAGCATTATGGATTCAACAGAGAGCAACAGGCTGGCCTGCTTGGATTAGCTAACTATAGGCAAAGATTAATTAAACTTGAAAAAGAACACCTAATTCCTAAAGATGTGGACAAAAAAAATAGGGTTGGTTTATTGTTAGGAATCCATAAAAATTTAAGAATAATGTTCCCTTATAATAGAGAAATTGTTTATGGCTGGATGAAAAAACCACAACAAGATCTTGGAGGTTTGGTACCAATTGATTTTATCCTTGAAGATCCGTCTCTTTCATTTGAGCGATTAGCATTTGTTAGAAGAAGACTTGATTATATAAGGTGTGCAGGATGATTAAAGAAATTGAAGGATTATTAGATTTAAAAACGGATTTTGAAGGTATCGTATATCGGAATATATTTACAATTTATCATTCCCAAGATTTATTTGATGATTCTATTTTAGAATCTAATTTAGAAGTTAAAAATAAAACTTTGCAAAAATATGAAAATTCAACGAGTGGAGTTTCTCACGATTCTCCACAAAAAAATAGGCTTTATGATTATAGTCAACTTCATCCTTCATGTATAAGTGGGGTTTTTAATCCTCCATATACATCAGGTCGATTTGGTGATGGAAACGGTTATGGCGTTTGGTACTCAGCATTAGATGAAAAAACAGCAATTCAGGAAACTCTTTTTCATCAATGGCGTCGAGCCCAATACCAGCTTGAGATTTACCCAGAAACAAATTTAATTACTATTGACCAAAAAATGTTTGCCTGCGAATTAAAAAGTAAACATGTTCTTGATTTTCGCTCTCAATTAGAAATGTATGATAAATTAACGTCTAATAAATACGATTTTTGCCACGAACTTGGGAAAAGAGTTCGACAGCTCGAAGCTCAAATGCTGATTGTTCCATCTGCAAGAAATAAAGGGGGGTTTTGCTCCCCTGTTTTTTTGCCTGAAGTGATAAAAAACGAAAAAGCCATTTATTATTTGAAATTTTATTTCCATAGAGATGGCAAGGTCGAGGTAGAACGCATTTCTAAAGAAAAAGAAGAATTTAACTTTCCTCCTAGTTGGATTGAGAAAAGCTCTGAGAAGACTAATAATAACAACCTGTAAAAATTACAATATATTATCAAATAATTAAAAAACTAGGTAGTCAAAAGACTTCCTAGTTTTTTAAATTTAAAGGAGGTATAAATAAGTTAAATAGTATTTAAATATTGCAAATTGTAACTAGGTTATATATAATGACCTAATCTAGGAAGGATATACGTGATGCAAGAGCGATTTGGTAGTTTTATTTGGAATTTTCCTCTTATCATTCAACACGAAAATCACGGAGATCCTGAACGTATAAGACGTTATAATATAGGTCTTCAAAGATTAAGATTGCTTAGACGTTTTGCAGAGCCTTTTGCTTTTGGTCCATTAGAAAGAGCAAAGGAACAAGGAGAAATGATATATGCTTTTCTTGTTCCTGTTACGGAAGAGACAAGAAGTCCTCTTTTATCTGAAAAAATTAAATACGAATACATTGTAGGTTCTGTAATTGAACGTAAAATATTTAAGCTCTTTGGGTATTTGTGGTTTGAAACTCTTCAAGATGCAAAAGATTATGTGACGAGAAAAGAAATGACAATTGTAGGAGGTTGGCATGAACACAATTAATTACAAGATTAAAATTGGGGAAAAAGAATACGAAATACCTGTGCAGATAGCATTGCAACAAGAGGGAAAAATTCTCTTAGATGGAGATGATTTTTTACGAGCTCAATGGGAGCTTGGAAAACAATTGGTCAAAGATACTCAAGATCCAAATGAAGTTAGTTTTGAATTATTTAATTTTCTTGTTGACATATCAGCAATGACAAACACAGAAATTGCTCAATATATCTATGTTGATCCTGCTAGTATTTCTCAATGGCGTCGTAAAAAAGGAATTTCTGCAACCGCGTGGCAAACATTTAGGCTTTTCTTTTTTGACTTGTTTTCTAATGGTCATATAACAAACGAGATTTTCATTTCTAATAAAAATAAAAAAAACGCTGCATAAAAATTATCAAATGGTTATAACAAGCAAATTTCATTAACTCAAATATACTGCTTAAATATTCTTCTACTTTTTTTAAATCATTTTCAAAATTTTTAATATTTATATCTATAATTTTTTTTGTTATTGCCACATATTTTTTAAGTCAAAATGTAAAGGAGTGTTTATGTAAAAATATTGTTTGTCATCTTCAACCTCATCAAAGAATTTTTAATTACAAGATTCAATTCTATTAGCCAATATTAAAATTAAAAAAATAATTAAAACTATTTTACAAATTATTGAAAATAGTATAAAGTAACAAAGAAATAAATAGATAATTTATTTAATTTTTAAATAAATTATCTTAGATTTATTATAAAAATAAAGGTAATTTAAAAAATGAAAACAAGTGAAATTATAAACTTATTAATAGAAATTAAAAATAAATATGGTGATAAAGATTTTTGGATTTTTAATGATACATTCGGAGATCATAAGGTTAATTGCATTAAAATTGGCAAGAATAAGTTAGGAGATGAAGTTGTATATTTTGATCATGATGATAAAGAAAATGGTTTAGATATAGAATATACATTAAATGATTTAACTATTAAAAAGAAAGCTTCTTAAAATATGTTTTGTGATAAATGTAATAATAATGGAAATGTAGAAGCATTTTTATGTTGTAAAAATTTTGAAGATATACTTAATTCTAAATGCTGTGGTATTCCTTGTTTATCTAAAGAGTTATGTAATTGCGGAATAATCAAACTATATCAAATAACATATTTTCATAAAAGTGATGAAGAAGAGTCAGAAATTTATATTAATGCAAAATCAGAAAGAGAAGCAATGAGAATTTATTATTCCATGTTGGAGAATGATGAATTGCCTGAAGATTCTAGTTTATCTTCAATATCTGAAATTTAATTATAAAGGATTATAAAAATGGATAGATTTAAAAATCATGAATTAATAGTTGAGGCTGACACAGAAGTAATAAAATCATTTTATTGCAAAAACAAAAATGGATCAAAAAATTATGAATTTAGAACAACTCTCGCTCCTAATTTTATCGCAATTTTTGGTGAATGCGGTGAATTAATTCTTACTCCACATATTACAAATGCTACCACCTTAGAATGGCTTATAGCGAATAGAAAAGATCCAGTTTATTTGAGTAAGAAGTCTCCTTTTTTATTTTTCGAGAAAGGAGATAATAAACCAGTATTGCAATTATTAGCATTGCAAAAATTTTGTGAATTATATATTGAGAAAACAAATTCTTAAACCTTGGTATAAATAATTAAATGGAAATTATCAAAAATTCAGTAATAATAACTATAAATAAAATTAAAAGGAAAATCTTATGTATAAAAAAATTATAGATATTAAAAAATATTTTAACAATCACATTTTGAAAATTGAATCAGAAAATGAAATAATTAGATCATTTTTTTGTGCCAGAGAAAAAGATTCTGCTTACTGGTTTAGGGTTATTTTTGCGCCTAATTATATAACTATTTATGGTGATATTGGCAATTTAGCTTTTCATTTATCAGATTATGACTCATTGAAATGGCTATTATCTACTGATAAAAAGCATATCCAATATTTAATGAGTAAAGTTCCAATTGAGTTCAGATCAGCAGTATTTGAATTTTCAAAAGAAAAAGCAATGGAAAAAATGAATGAATTAGAATTAGATTTAAAAAATGAAATAACCGAAGAAAAAGAAGCTGATGAAAATATGGATTTTTATGATGATAAATCTTTTTTTGAAAAGAAAAATGATGTTATAATTGAATGTGAGGGTAAGATTAATAAAATACTTGCTTTAAAAGAAGATTTACCAGAAATAACCGAAGAGGAATTTTACCAAAGACTTATTGATGATTTAGATGATAGTGATTTTGAAACTTCAAGTTTTAAAGACTATACTAGTCATTCTTATTTTATTGCTGCTGCGCTATTCAAATTTTGTGAACTATATGAATCTTTGAAAGCAAAAAATTATAAAGGAATGATTATCATTGATGAGCCAAGTGAACCGATTCAGAATATTGATAAGATTATTGAAATTTGCACTAGATAGAATTAAAGTATTTATTAAAAATAAAAAACGAATTTATAATTAAAAGGTTTTTAAAATGAAAAAAATATAAAATAGTATAAAGAGATTATAAAAAACCACTCTTTAAAAGTCGAATTTGAAGCAGAGAATTTTAAATCATATCTTTGTATTAATGGAGATGATCTTCACTTTCACATTTAGAATAATGTAAGTTAAGATGTATTTATTAGGATGTTAAAAATATGTTAAAAGAACAAATAAATATTTTGGATAAAAGGTTTTCATCATTTAGTAACTCAAGTAAAATAAGAATGTTAAAATTTATTAATGAAGAAAGTAAAACTTTATACAGTTTAGTTAATGATAAAATAATTGAAATGCCTATATATTCAGAAAATAAAAATAATATAGTTAACTATATATATAGTGTTTTAAGTGAAGATGGTAATAACCAAGTCGAAAAATTTTCAGAACTTTATCAAGATGAAACAAATCAAATTACTTTTGATTTAGCTGTTAATTTTGATGAAAAAAAAGAGTATAGAATATTTTCACACCCACAAGCTTATTTTATTGTTGCAATGAACAATAAAGAAAGAGAATTCTATTTAAAAATACTTGAAAATTTAAGAGAAATGAATAATGAATTTTATTATATTCTTATTGATTATTCTGCAAAGTTAGTTTTAAAAATAAAAGCAAATGATCAGGTTCGTTTTAATTCAACAAATTGTATTGAAATAATACATGAAAGTAAGAAAAAATTTAAAATAAATAATTACGAATTTGATATGAAAAGTATATTTTGATTTTATAGCCATTAAATTAACAATTACCCCAATTATCCGCTATTATTGCCTTAGCTCTAATTTTATAATTAGAGCCTAAAATAATATTAGAAGCTCTTTCCATGCATTCTTCAGTAATTTTTTTAGCTGTTTCCGCAAATTCAGATTTTGTATGAACTAAAATCTCATCATAAATTTGAAGGTAGAGTCTTACGTGTGGATAAATTTTTAATTCTTTAGTTTTATTTCTGATCAAAACCATTGCAAGTTTTGTAATATCTGCACTTGTTCCTTGTACAACAGTATTAGCTCCCGCTCTTTTGATTTCAGATATTTCACTAAAATTTAGATTTTTACTTTTATTAAAATATCGAATTCTTCCAAGTTGAGTTCTAATTTCTCTTGTTTTTAATGATTCATTGGCTTTTATTTCTAGCCAATCCATTAGAACTCTATATTTAATTTTATATGTTTGATAAGATTTTTGAACTAATTCTTTCTTTAAATTATATTTTGAAATCATTGTTTTTTCAGACATTCCATAAATTAAAGCAAAATTAAAAACTTTTGCAATATTTCTATATTCAATTATTTCTTCATCAAGTTTCAAATATAAAGATAGAGCTTTGTCATAATTAATTTCTAAAAAATTGCTTGCAGTCATAATATGGGGGTCTTGACCATTTTGAAAAGCATCAATCAAATTTTGATCACCACTTAAATATGCTGCAATTGCTAATTCACAATATGAATAATCGCATATTATTAGCTTGCTTTTCTCATCCGCTTTCCAACAACTTCTAAACTCCTTTTTTTTAGGAATATTAAGAATGTTCGGTTTATTTGATGAAGGTCTTCCTGTTACACAACCTATTTGATTTATATTTGGATGAAACTTTTTAGTTTTGGGGTCTATATGATCAACATAAGCAATGCCATAGGTTCCAATGTTTTTTAATAACGACCTATATTTTCTGAAATTATCTAAAAAAATATTTTTGTTATATTTTAAATAAATTCTTTCGATCTCTTCATCACATGTATTTTCTATGTCTGGAAAAATTTCTTTTAAAAGAAGCGAAACTTCTTTGGTAGAATTCCAATTAAAATCTATATTACCGTTTTGATCTTCACAAATTAAATTTGATTCAATTATATAATCATCTAAACTTTTTTTAATTTCATCTAATTTTGAAGAATTTTCGTCAAATAATGAAAGCCATTTTTTTGAGTCTAAATTCATCCCATAAAACTCAATATCGCCAAAAGCTGGTATAGAAGCTAGTTCTAATTTAGCTATATTTTCTAAATTATTTTTAATCAATAATTCATTTTGAATAAAATATATTTCATCCATTTCACAGTTTAGTGATTTTAAAACTTCTTTTGAGCTAAGTAGATTTCCACTAATTAAAAAATTTATAATTTCAATATCCCATATTTTTTCTAGATTTATATCCATATTTTTTAAAATATTATAGGTCTCTTTTGAATTCCCAATTATTTTTAAAATTAATTTATCTTCCAGGATATTTTTCCATTCTTTAATATTTATCTCTTCGTTTTGAAAAGAAAATCTTTTTCCATTAATACCAAAATAATAACTTTTAATTAAAATTGGATTAGCATGATCTTTTTTTAAATGGAATAATATTCTCTGGGATTGAATCATCATTTTCTTGATTTCTTGTACTTTTATAAACTCCAAAATCTTCACCTATAAATTCAATGTTTTCTGATTCATCTTCCATATCTTCAACTTCTTCATGGCCAGCATGTTCATTCACAAAATTTCCGATACAATTTATAATCGTATCTCCATTTAATTTTTCTTTAATAATTTCTTGATGAAAGCAATGTTGGCAATATGCTGAAACATGTTTATTGTGGAAATTAATTACAATATGCTCTGGATTATCAAATAAATAACTATCAAATAGTTGTTTAGCAGAATAAACTGAAATTGAGACAATATTTTTCATAGTATTAAAACTTCCTTTATAAATTTCATTTAATTCAAATAGCTTTTATCTTTTAAGCACTTCTCTTTTCAGCATAATTTTTTGAGAATTTATAAAACGTAGATAAGGCTTTAATTTCTTTTTCATATAATTCAATAGAACAAGATCTTCTTAATTTGATTAATTCAATTGATTTTGAAATGGGTTTAAAAGTATCAATAAATGCTTTTACATCTGGCGATAAATTTGAGAAGTTTAGTTTAGTATTTAAATCTTCATTTCTAGCAATTTTATTCTTATTAAATTCAATAGGATTATTATTAGACTTAATACTATTAATATTTTCTAAATTCTTAGTTTCTGCCTGAATTTTCTTATGAACATTTTTCTCAACTCTTTTAATGTTTTGAATATTTAAATTTGTATTACTAGTAACTGCTTTTTTATTAAATACTTTCTTAATTACTATAGGTGGATTTGTCGTTGTATTTTCTGAATAACTCTTTGTGACTTCCCCATTTGTCTCCGAGATATTCCCCACAAGGTTCTGATTTTGAGTCTTTTCCTCCCCATTTGTCTCTGAGATATTCCCCACAAGGTTCTGATTTTGAGTCTTTTCCTCCCCATTTGTCTCTGCTTTAGAATATTCTCCGTAGATTACTGAAAAGTTTAATTTTGTGAAAAAAATTGCTCCAAATACAGAAGAGGCAATTTTGCAAGTCTCAACAAATCTCTTAGGATTTTTCTTGGCTTCAATCGCTTGGCCACAAAGTGCTAGAATGGTTTCTAGCGAAAACGTTTTTGCAATTGTATTTTGTAACAATGAGCCGTTGTGCCCTAATTTTTTTGTGTAAGTACGATAGGTATCAAGAACAGCGCAAAGTCTTGCAGCAGAGGGGCTAATATCAAAATTGTATCTGAAATATGAACCGATAGGTTTGATTGTCCCATCATCTTTTATTTTGGTATGCAATCGTAAAAGTTTTTCAAAAGCACTTTCAGTAAAATTAACAAAAATATTTTTACAAATATTCATAATACAGCCTATTTTAATTCCTCCTCTTGTAGTGTATTTTTGTTTAAGTCTTGATTCTCTTATTAATTGCCTAATAGCTTCCTTAGCATCTGAGTCCGCTGATTCGATTTTAAACAATCTGGTAAAAGGAAAATTTAAATTTGAATCTTCTTTATTAGACTTTAGTTCAACTTTTGAAAGCAATAGCAAGTGCATCATAGTTATAAGATTTTGCTTACCATTTTTGGATTTATCGTGATTGAGTAATGAAATTAACTTTCTTAAAGTCATTTTATTTTTATCGTTATTAAATACAGATTTTTTATACTCATTATATGCTTTTATAAGTATTTCTATAGAGCCTTTTTTTAGCGGAGCTCCACGTACAGTTACAACCTGAGAGTTTAATAATTTTATTTCTTGCGTAATTACATTTTTATTAAGCTCAAATCCTATAAGAATATCTGATAATTTATTTCCAAGCTTAGGAATATTAACTAACGGAATATTAATTATTTTTTCATTAATATCATATGATAATTCAATATTTTTATTGTTTTGTGATAACAAGAAAATTGCTAAAAATTCGGAAGGAATTCCGTAAATTAAATTTCCTTTAATTAAACTTTCTTTTTCCTTTATTAAGCTAGGTTTTTTTATGTTTATTATATTATTGTGTATAGCTTTTATATCATAAGAATTAATTAATTTATTTTGGTAATCTAGCGGTTTAAGGATTTCAGGCATATAGACACTCCATTGTCATTTGCTTTTAGAGTGTGCCCGTGATACGCTTACCTTGTCTGTGGAGGTATATGACGTTTCAGGATGCACACTAATTTATATTAAATTTAGGTGATTTCTGTTTAGTCCTAACTAAGCACAACATTGAAGCTATTTGCGGTAGTTTTTTTGTTGTATGAAATTAATTCTAAACGTTGTATGCTCTACTTTAAATTATTTTACCATTCCTTATATCTAATATCTAAAAAATTACGAATAAACACTAAATTCTTTGAAAAACTTAACTTTAATGATAAGTTCACCTGGTGTTTGTACCGCACATAGGTAAAAGAATCAATCTTTGGAGTTTTTTTTTATGGTTGCGTTTGATGAAGTGAAAAATTCTGCTGATATAAGAAATCATATTTTAGATCTAATACAAAAAAAATCAAAACGAGATAATATAGAATATACAATAAGAAGTCTTGGTAGAGATATTAATAAATGTCATTCCATTTTATATCGTTACCTTACAGAAGATCTCTCACAACAAAATAAATATCTTAGAGTAGAAATTTTAAAAAAAATAGCTGACCATTTTAAAAGTGATGGTTTTGATACCTCTTTAGAAAGATTTTTAAACTCAGATAAGATTTATATCGAGGGTGTTAATACAGTTAAGACCTGTATTGTTAATAATATACCAATGTATAATAATAAAAATACAAATGAATTAATTGAGACTATTCAAACTGAAATTAATTTAAAATATATTAATCATAATTTTATTGCATTTAAATTTGATGAGTATGTTCCTCCTATTTTTCATGGAGGAAGTATTTGGTTTGTTGATTGTGATTTAGAGCCAGTAAATAATAGTATTTGTGCCATTGAATATCAAAATAAATTAATATTAAGAAAATACTTTATAACTAAAAAAGATATTTTATTATTTGATTTAAACGAATCTTCAGGAGTAAGCGAAAAATATAACGTAAAGTATAATATTTTAGGAACAGCAGTAAAAGCAACGATGCTGAAATAAAATATTTATCCCACCATTTCAATAAATTTTCTGACAAAAAAGTTTTTCGCATTCATTATAATATTATACTTTGAGTATGTTTTTGTATTTTTAATCGTGTCATCTTTTTTAAATTCATTTGCATTTTTATTATAATATGTATCTAAACTAAAAATATTATATTTTGTATTTCTATCATATATATCCATTTCTTCGTAATTCTTAAGAAATTTTGTTACTTTAACAGAGATAGGCGTGCCTAATACTTCAATAAATACTTTGATTCCCCACATTGTTAAAATAATTCCAAACATTTTTTCAAAAGGCATAATACCTGCAAACGCTACAGTTATAAAAATTACGCTATCAAACATTGCAGCAATGGTTGTTGAAATAATGAAACGAAGAGCTAAATAATCTGGAAGTTTAATTTTCATTCTAGACATAATTCTAGAATTTATTGGTTCAGATGCAAGATATGCTGCTCCTGAAGCAATTACAATTCTCATGCTTTTATTAACTATATCATCAAATGCTGAGCTATCGCTAAAACTAGGAGACGGAAATTGTGTAACTAAAAGACCAAATAAAACTCCCATGATATTAAATAAAAAGCCACACCATATTGCTCTTCGAGCATGTTTGAAGCCATAAACTTCAGTTATAATATTTGATACTAAAAAAGTAATTGGAAAAATTAGATTACCTGCTACTGTAACACAGTTAATAATAGGTATTTGTATAAATCTTGGGTCAAACCAATTTGCATAAATCATGCATACTGAGTATAGCAGCATGAAAAACCATAGCATTTTTGGATTTTGAATTTTATCTTCATTGATATCTTTTTTAATACTAAAATTTGCTGAATTAGAAAACACTTTATTTATTCCTTTTCAATTTTATTTACTTGATCAATTTCAAAATTATTAGCAAAATATTTTGAATAAACAGATGTTGTACTGTCTAAATTATTATAGTTATATTCAGATTTGATATAGCTATTTCTATAAAAATTATTAATATCTTCTTTATAAACAACTCTATTCAAAATTTCTTTGTGAAATATATGTGTTTTATTTCTGATATCTGGTTGAGATATTGCTACGATAGTTTTTTTATTTTCGATATCGTGAATACCAAAGAATTTTTGCAACATGATTTCTAGATTGAAAGATAATTTAATTACTTTTCTTTTTAAAGTTAAATATAAAAACTTATATTTTTTCTGTATTTTTTTATTAATATATAATTATCCTTATTTAAATTGTTAAACATAAATACGTTATAAATCATTGCAAGTAATTTATAATTTGAATTAAAAAAAAGTATAATAATTATTATACCACCGTTTAATAATTATTATACTTTTTTAGTACATTAGTTTTATTTAATATTCAATAAAGAACAAAAATAAAAAAATGGTAATCTATTTATAATAATTGGTAATCTATATTTTTTAATTAAAGTAACAATGATTAGATTTTTTTTTAATCTATTTTTATTTATATTAATAGACTTCTATATTATCTTGAAATAACAAGTAAAAACAGTTAAGTAAGATGAGATGTTATTGTTAGTGCGAAGCTTCAAACTTAGTTCGATCGTAATATGTGTTTTTTAAGTTTTATTATGAAATTACACGGGTACATCTTGCTTTCACTATGATAAATTATCAATTTATTCTATAAATTTTTAATCATTATATAAAGGTACCCTATGGAAAACAAGGTTAAAGTAAATACTATTGAAGCATCTAAAATTGCTAATGTTTCTACAACTAGCATTATAAGGTGGATAAAAGAAGGAAAACTTAAAGCTGAGTCACGTAAATCTGGTAAAAGGAAGTTGGCATGGAAAATTGAAGTATCTGTTCTAAATAACTTTTTAAAAAAAAGACCTTTTATGAATCATCTAAGTTTTTCTAGTAAAGATATTATTACAGATCAAATTAAAGATTTAAATGAAAAAATATTGAATTATCAAAAAGAAATTGAACAAAATAAGATTAATAATGATGAATTGAATAATAGAATTATAGCTATCCAAAAAAATTACGCAAAATTAATTGAGCATAATGAAAAATTAATGGAACAAAATTCGCTTCTTCAAAGTATCAATTTAGATCTTTTAAACAAAGTGTTAAAAAAAATTACCTAATTAAATTTGTGTTTTCTTTATCCAATCTAGATTGCCTATATTCGCTCATTAAATGGGGTGCGATCCCAACAGAAAGAGCACCAGTTAGTAGTGGATGTCGTTCAATAAAATTTTTAGGCTTGAAATTTTGTCCCATTCTTGAATGCATCATTTTATTATCTTCATCTGCTTTTTTGCCAGAAATCATTCCCGCACTACCAACCCCTGTACCAATTAGAGATTTTGAAGTGAGACTTCTTCCATCTGTAATATTTAAATTCTTAGCTAAGTGTGATGTTAATTTGTTTTTGTTTAAATAAGCAGCAGTAGCATCAGTCCCTTTTCTAATGTTCCTTTGTTTTCTAAAAAAATCCGTAAAACGATCCAAGTGATGACCTCCTGCTTCCGCCAATGGTTCAAGCAAAGCAGTAGGTCCAAATACTGCGGTTTTATTTAATCCGTTCAAAATATTATTTTGCGATTGGGATGTATTCTTATCCAAAGTACGAACCTCAATTATAAATTAATTTGTAAATACATACTTAGATCACTTTTATTCTAAGTATTTTTATTTGTTTTCTTTTTATCGTTGAAAGCTTTTCTTACAAGAGTTTTTGCGCCTTCGTTCATTAAACCTGCTGTTGCACCAGCTGTTCCAAAAATTGCTCCTACAGCCAAAGTATCTTTTAATTCTTTTGGTACTTTTCCTACTAAACTATTATAAGAACTTACCTTATTAACACCTTCGATTACATTTTTATTATTTAAATGCTTTTTTTTGTCTGGTTTAATATAAAGATAGTGCCCAGCTACATGACCTAATCCTGCTGCCGCAACTGGTAAGAGCATCGCGTTTGCTTCTTTATTTAATAATTTATTTTTTTGCTTTTCATCATACCTTTTTTGAAGATGTTCTTTTATTTTATTAACGCCTTTTAAATGGCCATAACTTAAACCCATTCCTAAACCAAAATTTATTCCGCTAGCTGCTAATAGTGCTGTCGAGTTTGCTTTTTTTACAATGTTATCATTAATAATGCTCATATATTCTCCTATTTGTTAATTATTAATTTTTTATATAAGAGGATTTAATTTTATTTAATCCATTTATTATATTTAAATTATTATATTGTGCGGTTTTATTATTTTGATTATTTTTATAATATAAACCAGCTCCTGTCAGTGCTACCCCAGTTCCAATACCGATTGGAACTTTCGCTCTATTTAATAAACTTTTATTTCTTTGTATATCATAAATGACATCAGAAGTATTATTATTTAAATTTGTTTTTTTAGAATTTAAATTATGAATAATTTCTGGAAGATATTTGTTTGAATTTGTTTTTTTAGTTTTTAGGTCATTAATGATTTTAGATTTATTGTTTGGTTGTATTTTTTTAGGTTTTAAATCAATAATATCATCTGAAGGATTATAGTTTGTTTTAATTTTTTTAGAATTTAAAATATAAGGTTGTTTTGTAATATATTTTCTAATCGTATTTTTCATTTATTAATATCTCCCGTCTTTGCCTTCTCCAAAATTAATTCCATGAACATAAGCTGGCAATGGATTATAACCATGTAGATCTGATTTATGACCTTCAGATGCTCCTTGAGAAATTGATTTAGAAATCTCGCGATAACCCATTTGAGCTAGCCAATCATTTTTGGTTGTTGGAATTGTTTGAATACCCTTTAAAATAGGATCATGCATAATTTCATGTTTTTTAATTTTGATAATATTTTTCCCTAATTTCTTAAATATAGGAATATCAGACGTTAAAATTACATGACCCTTTTTAAGGAAATTTGTTACATCCTCATTTAATATATGACTTACAGAGTCCTCAACTGCTACACTGGTTTCCAAGTTTGCATTAAAATTATTTATTACTGATAAAGGGGCTATATCTCCTTTTAAAAATTCAGAAGAATTTCCTGGATTTGTTATTTTGGTTTGATTTGTAACTGATCTAATTACTGTTTCTAGAATTTTGCGACTTACATTTGCGCCTTGATCTTTGTATGTATTTTGTAACTCATCTACTAAATAATTTTGTGTAGCAAGCATTCCCCTAGTTTTTAAAATTGTTTGTGGCTTTTGAACTCCGCCTCCAATTAAATCACCGCGTTTTAATGCCTGTCCTTTTTTTATATAAACATCAAAACCTTTTGGAATATGATAAAGATCTTCGCCAACATAAACATCCGTCATTCCTGCAATACCAGGTACGATTTTTGATACAATTCCATCGTTTAGTGCTATCGGAGCTTCATTAACTAAATTTTTAGGCATATTTAAAAGTTCTGTAATCCGATCAAGACCTCCTTTTTTTAATCCTGATCCAGCAGCACCCCCTGAATGGAATGTTCGCATTGTCATTTGCGTTAAAGGCTCTGAAATTGTTTGTCCTGATTTTGCTCCAATATTATCGCCGATTGATGGGAGCTTTCCGTATTCATCGATACCCGCACAATGTCTGCAAGTGCCGTGAGCAGCTATGCAAGTTAGCGGACTACGGAGTTTAATTTTGTTTATATTTTGATTCTTTAATTTATTTAATAAATTTGTATCAACATGCGTATTGTGAGGAATTCCAAACTGCTCGCCAGCAGTATATCTATCGTAACAATCGCGTGAATTTAAATTTAAATAAACACCATTTCTTGTTCCACAATCATCAACAGAAACAACATTAGAAATTGTAGAAGCCATGATATCTTTTGAAAATGCGCCTGGCAGAGATGTTTGTAAAGCTCGATCAATCATACCGCTACGCGCACCGTAACTTGCGTTAAAATACTCAGCTACATCCAAGCCTTCAGCATAACTTTTTTTAATAGGAGTATTTATTAACTGCCCATTTGCGCCCTTAACATATAAAGGAGCTGCAACTATTTGTCGTACTTGATTATCATCGCCGCGAGCGCCTGAAATCACCATGTGATAAAAACCAGAATTTTTCTTTCCTAAATGATCTAATACTGTCTTCGAAAACTCATTATTTGCAGTTGAAAAATCCCCAGTTCTCTTAACGTGTTCTTCAACATTTTTTACCATTTGGTCTCTATTTTCAGGAATAGAAATATCATTTAAACCTAAAGTAAATCCTTTTTGATATGATGCAGTATCTCCTTCTATTTTTATTTTCTGAAGAATATCTATAAATTGATTTTTAGGAAGTTCTTTAGACATTTCCATGAAAAGATTTTTAATTTTGTTTTTATTTAAGGCACTATGAATTTTAAATTTTTCAGGCAATATATTATTTAGTTTTTCCCTATCTTTTTCATTTTGACTTAATAAATAAATTCCTAATGTGGATTCATGTGCAGGTCCAATGATTAATGAACCAAATCCAGGTTTATACAAATTATTAGATGGCATCATTCTATTTGCTTCTTCAATTGATTTGTCTGAAAGAGGCATGTGAACAGTCATGGTATCACCATCAAAGTCAGCGTTAAATGGACCTGTTACCATTGGAGGAATTTTAATTGATTTACCTTCTGTTAATTTAGGTCTGAAAGCCATAATTGAAAATTTATGTAGAGATGGGCTTCTATTAAGTAATACTGGTCTGTATTGCATTTCATCATGTAAAATTTTATTTGCAATTGGAGTTCTTTTTTTGACTTCTTCTTTTGCTTGTTGCAAATTATTTCCTTGAGAAACAAGTTGTTTGATTATAAATGGTTCATATAATTCCCATCCCATTTCTATGGGAATTGCACATTCATCTACTCCTAAGCTAGGCTCAGGCATAATAACTCCACGTCCAACTAAATCTTGCTGTTTCTTTAAAACCTTAGATTGAAAAAAACCGTGTTTTGGTTGACTTGTTCCTGATATTTCACGAATAAATCCATGTGATTCTTTTTTTAATACATTTACATCATGTAATCCTCTTAAAGCATCACTCATATTCTGTATTTCAGACCTTATCTTTACTTTATTTTCATCTGATAGCCATTCCATTACAGGATGATTAGATACTTTATTTAGTACTCCTAAACCTTGATATATATAGTTTACTCCAGGAGACATTAAAGCCCCATTTGGTAAAACATCAAGTTTTCTCATTTTAGGAGGAATTACTGGAATATATTTATTGCAATATGCATCTTCTGGCCTTATTTCATGTTTATCTAGAAGAGCTAAATATTTTATTTTTTTATTTAATGAATCAATATCTTTTGATTTAGAATTTTTTAACTCACTAATCGATTTTTTTAATTCATCTTTTACATTAATTTTTTTAAGTAATGAATATATAGCTTCGCCGCCAGTTAACTCCTTATCATCAATTTTTAAAGTTTTTTCGCCTTTTGAAATTTGTGATAAATCATTTTTCTTAAGCCCAGTAAGTGCTTTAATTGGATTTTCAAAAATAGGATTTACAACTCGTTCTTTTAGCTCAATATGTGCCCAATTTTCACCATTTGTTCCTCCTAAATGATTCAAATCAATAAATCCACCATTAATTTCTTTTAACTGTTTTCCCATTACAAACCCAGGATTCGTAATTTTTAATTTAGATTTTTTAAGAACTTCAGTATCAGTTAAAGGCAATAATTGAAGAGAGTTTCCATCTTTTTTTACGTCTACTCCTGCACCTTGCATAAATGTAATTAATTTATTAAATACATGCGGAACTTCAGGAACTGGCAGTGATTTTCCTGATTTTAAGGCTTCCCAATATTCATCGTTTTTCTGTCCTTTTATGGATGAAGTTTCTTTTAAAATTTCTCTAGAGTTATGAGATAATAAAGAATATATTGTAAGAAGGTCCATAGATTTAGAGCCTTTTTCACCACCAGAAATACCTTGCAAAGTAGTTCCAGAATAATTTTGTCCCGCACCATATCCACGAGCAGAATAACCTTTTTCGGCTTGCTTAAATAATTTAAGTACATATGGTTTTCCAACATGAACTTTCCCTAAACATTTACCTGTTTCAGGGTCAAACAAATCTTCTTTGTCATTTATTTTAGAATCAGAAACGTATTTTTTAATTTGCTCTAAATAGTTTTTCCCTGAAAAATTTTCAACTAAATATTTTTCTTTATTTTTCTCTGCTGCTTTTGCAGCAGATGATTCGTATAATTGACCAACATTTATTCGTCCGACTATACCATGAGGATTAAGTAAGACTTCCATTGGATTTCCATTTTTATCATGAGGCATTTCATGATCATCAATAATTTTTGTAATAACTCCTTTAGATCCATGACGAAGACTTAATTTATCTCCCATTTTTCCTTTTTCAAATGTTCGAATAAAAATTTTGATTTCATCACTATTTTTATGAACGTCTGTTACAATACCTTCATCTTCATGTTTCCAGACTTCAGAAACTTGTCTATATTTTTTATTAAGATTTTTATGAATTTTAGATGCTATGCCTTCGCTAATTGTATTTATACAGAGTGCAGCAATAACTACATCATCATATTTAACTTTCTCACCTTTTTTGATAATGCCTTGATGATCTAATTTATTTAAATTTTCTTGAGATAGTATTGTTGGAAATTCAGAGTAAAATTTTCCTGCATCAAGAACTATTTCTGGATTAATTTTTAGAGATTCATGATACATGTGTTCCGAAACTAATTTCTCAGCACATGACTTTGAAATCACAATACCATCTTCATAGTTATATCCTTTAAAAGGAATATATGCTGTTTTTAAATTCATTCCTAAAGATAAAACACCATTTTTTGTATAATTTGTATCAGCAATAACTTGGTCTTTTTTAACCTTATCTCCGACCTTTACCAGAGAAGTATGATGTAAAAAAGTTTTTTGATTAAGAGGAAAATTATTGTAAATTGAATAACTGATATTTTTTCTTGTATTTTCGTCTTGAATTATGATTTTATCATCTGAAATTTCTTTTACTGTTCCAGGAAATTTACTTTTTATTGAAAATTGTGATCCAATGGCATTTTCGAAAGAAATACCTTGATCAGCATGAACTTGTACCAGAGGCTCTTCTCTATTTACTAAAGAAACAGCTTGTTCCATATGCTTTGCAGCCATCATTGTTCGGTTTCCCTGATTATTTTGTAAAAAGGGAATTAAATTTGTGGCTAGGCCAAATATTTGTTTTGGAGAAACTAATCGGTATTGAGCTTCATTTTTAGAAACTTCTGAAACATCGCCTCTAAATGAAATTTTAATTTTATCAGATAATGGATTGCCATTTGAATCAAATTGATCAGGAAAAGCTATTTTTTTATTAAAAAAATCTGAAGGACTCAAATATTCTTTTTGTTGAGTTTTTAAATTAATAACGGGAGTATTTATCGTGTCTCCCTTTTTTTGTATTAGAAGTGGTAAATGAAGTGTTGCTCCAATTTTATCTGACTCGGGTGTATGAATTGGATCAATAAAACCTAAATGACTTGAATGAACATTTCGCATTTCTTGAGTAACTTGTTGCGAATCCTGTAAACCACCTTCTCCCATAATTGTAACTTTAGAAGCATCAGAAAGCATTTGTAATGGATTTGTTTGTTCCGTTGTTGCTGATTTATCTGATTCTATAAAGAACTTGTCTGAAAATGATTTAAATACATTAGGTGATAAGATTTTTTTAATATCACTATATTTGTTTATATTTCTTTGAATATTATAAACTACAGATAAATTATTTTTTTCTATTCTTTCTTTAAAGAAATCAGCAGGACCCATAATAGATTTATTAGTTAAGCTATCACGATCCTCAATTTTATCTTTTCCATCTTTAACATTGATTAATTTTCCAGCGCTTAACGCTAAAAGCTCTGGTGTTAAAGAATTAAATTCTTTTCCAATTGCCGACTTCGTTGCTTCAGGATTTATTTGAGTTTTTGATTTCATAAATTCAAGTGCTGGAGAGCCATCTGTAAATGTATTTTCAAATCTTTTTACAGCTTGTTCTCCTTTTGTTTCTGTAAATTTCTCAGAGACAGCTTCTGTGACATTTTTTCCCCAGTATTTTTGAATTTCTTGATGTGAAGTTCCTAATCCTCTAAGCAAATCGTAAAGAGGAATATTTGCTTGCCTAGCTTTAAGCATTAATTTATTTTGGTCTAAATCGATCGTAAGATTTTTTCCAACTCCACCTTTTGCAAGATTAATTTGTGTTTTGATATCACCAGATTTTGTATTTGTGGTATAAATACCTGGTCTTAAACGAAGTTGATGAGATAACTGATATTCATTTCCACCGACAATATAACTTCCTCTATCAGTAATTTTAGGCAGATTCATTAAATGTATTTTTGAATCTTTTGTTTCTTTTCCTGTTATTTTATCTATCATTGTAACATCTGCATAAACAGGAATAGCCCAAGTTCCACCCTTTGCTTTTACTTCTTTTTGTGATTTGTAATCATTTATATCTTTATTATCATCAATATAAATATTAGATACATGTAAAGAAATATTATTTTTATTAATAGGGAATATTTTTTTTAATGATTCTGTAACTGTTTCTTTAATTTCATTAAATTGCACATGAGGATCGAGTAAAGACATTTTTTATCTCCTAAAAAATCGATGACAAATAACGATAACAATCAATTTTATACGACTCAATATTCGTTTATTTACAGGTATAAGAAATTAGGAAGAAATTGTTCTTCCTTTTGTTATAGCAAATATTTTATGGAGTTTTTTAATGACTATTGATAAAGCATTACGTATTGTCAGAAATCCTCAAGTATCTATTGAATATCCATCTCAAAATTATGGAAAAGTTAATAATATAAATTTTAACAGCGATAGGAATATTATTGCTGAAAAAGTAATCCAATTTATGCCATTTGATACAAGTGGTGTTTGGAATTTTATTAAAAACTCTGGTCTTGTTAGTAAATTTTTTAATTGGCTTTCTACTGTTGTTGGACCTGTATTTGGTTGGCTAAGTAAAATTGTTTGTGAGGGAGCTTTTACTTATTTATTAGCGGGAGTTGGTAATGCTTTTTTAAATGCTTCCAGAAATCTACCTCAAAAATATCAGGTTCCCCAACAAAATTATAACATGAAGTATAATAATGAATCTAATTTGGTAAATCACAACAAACCGATTATAAATTCAAATGGATCAGGGTTCGTTTCAAATGATCCTGTTAATCGTTATAATAACTTATCATCAAATCCAGCATCACCACCTTCATGGTTAGGTAATCCTAATTTAGCTAATAAATTTAATTTTTAATTTTCATTGGAGTCATTAGAAATGAGCAGTTTTAAAAATCTTGGAATGTCAAATAAAGAAAAAATTATTGATGATTTAACTAAACTAATTGATGCTATAAAATCAGATAAAATTGAATTATCTGAAAATATTATGGACATATCTGCGCCTTTTGCATATGACCTTAATATTGTATCAGGAAAGGATCAGTGCATTTATGGTATTATTTACAAAAATAAAATTAAGAAAGAAAAAGTTAACGATAATATAAAAAAAGAAAAATCAATTTCTGATGATGAGAAAAGAGCTATAAATAATATATTGACTATTGATCAGAAGAAAATTAAAAAGAAAAAAGATAAAATTGAATATCATCCTATGTTTATTGATGAAGAATCTAAAAAAATCTCAGAAGTAAAAAAAGGACGTCCAAAAAGGATTTGTTGATAGAACTTAATAAAAAAATGGGGTTTTCATGACTATAATTATTATGACATGTTTGGATTATGAATATGACAAAAATGGTCAACCTATCTCAAATAAAAAATTTGAATATGTAAGCCACGGGGTGAACATAACAAACGATAAAATTGTGATTTTAGAGCAATGTAAATTAAAAAATTGCAACTTTATAAAATACGATAATGAATATGGTTGGGTATTAAAATAATATTGACATATTTTTGGTCATTAATTATTTCACTTAAACCGTCTAACAACTTAGCAACTTACTGTCTACCTATGAACAAACAAATGTTTTAACTTTAACGAAATAGGATTTTGAAATGGATTATACATACTGTACTGATAATAAAAGAAAAATATTATGCATCATTGATAAAATATTTGAAGAAAAAGATTCCGTTACTATTTATGCAAAAGAACACCCTCAAAATAATTCACTAACTATTACAAACTCAGTTGAATATTTAATAAAATCTTTTGAAGATCAATATAAGAATAAGAAAATTTATATTTGTTACGAAGACTCTTATGCTGAAAAAACGGTCGCTGAGATGGTTGAAGGAAAATTAGTTTTTCACTAAAATTCCTTCTTTGATCTTAACTTAGCTTCATTTATAATTTTTCTAAGAAAATCATCTTTAAATGAAGCAGAATTTGATAGAATTTCCTTTGGATATTTCGATCTTAAAAATCCAGAAAACCATTTAACTATATTTTGTGGTGTATCTAATTCAATTTTTTTTACCTTTTTAAATTGATGTTTTAATATATAATCAGAAATCATTCCAATAAGGTTAATTTCATGATTATTTAAATTTTGTTCATCTCTATCTATAAACATTTTTTTTAAAACATCACAAATATCTTTTGAACTATCACCAATATTTGAAAATTGTTCTTCTGATAAGCAAAGCCTAATTTGAATATAAATACAGGCAAGAGATCTTCTAAGATAAATTAAATTGTTATTTTGTATATTTAAATTCGTAATCACTAACTATTCCTATTTTTTAAATATTCATTCTTTTGTTTTAGTTTTCTATCTAATTCTATAAATCCAGTATATTTATCAACGTCTTTATTAGAGTTTTTAATAATGGAATTCCATTTTCTTCCGTTTGGAGGAATATATTCCTCACCATATCTAACTCCTAAATTACGTCTCATATAGTCGAGTTCACCTGTGTGCTTTCTTAAATTCATCAAATGCTCTCTAACTTTTGGAGTTGCTTCGTGAAAACTTCGATTACTCTCATGCAAAAGGATTTCAGGACCTTGATGAGCTGCTGTTTGATATGGTTTTAGTATTCTTCTTTTTAAACTTCCAACTAACTCTTTTGTATGTTCACTATATTGGTCAGGAGTAATACCCATTTCCGCCATGCCTTTATGAAAATCTAATTCATCTGATTGTTGTTTAATATGAATTTGTTTTTTTTCATTCTTATATCCATCAAATAAATGACTTTTAGATGGATATTTCATAAGATGAGCTTCATCTAATTCATGATTTATAAATGAATTGTGTAAGATATTCTTATCAATTTCAGATCTTGCTTTATTAGCACCATGAATTTCAGATAATGATTTATGAATTTCAGGCTTAATTCTAGGGATATGAATATGAGAATTATTATTTCCTACAGGTCTACTATTGTATGGACCTACTGTTGAAATCCCAAGTCCATTATTTAAATCATTTTCAAATTCTTTATTATAAAGTTCTTTAGTTTTTGGATGCGGAGGGTATGAACCTCTTATCGTGACATGCGGTGAATTATTAATTCTATTATTTGTTTTAAGTTCAAGAGCTTTTGCAAATCTTTTTTCTCTTGATTTAAACACTTTACCCAATAGACTTTTATCTTTATATAAATCAGCTAAAAGTGCTACTTTATTTAATCCGTTCAAAATATTTTCCATTATTTTATACCTTCTTCTTTTAGAACATTTAAAAAATGCTCATTAATTTTATCCTTTTTTATTGATAAATTATGTAAATATGTATCTGCAGACGTATGTGCGTCTTGATTTAAAGCTTTTTGAAATGTCGTTTTTGGTAATACTGACTGATATTGAATTACCTTAACTTTTCTCTCATTTTTTGGAAGATATTCATGAGATTTATATCTAATTGCTCTACCTATTGCCTGCTCAATTCTTGCTGAATGCCAGTGAGGTTCCATTATTTGAACCATTTTAGTACCTTTTAACGAGATACCTTCAGCTCCAGCTCCTGATAATAATAATACTTTATTATCCCCATTATTATAATCATCTACAATTTTTTTTCTTTCTTTATCATTAATACCTCCCTTAAAAATTGCATGAGGTATTCCTTCATTTTCAAGAAGAGTTGAATAGGGATGTAAGCCTCCATCAAGATAATTTGAATAAATCATTGCCTTAAAATTTGGGTCATTTTTTAAGTCAGATTTTAAATCATATACAGCTTTTTTGAATTTATTACTTATTTCATCTCCACCATATGGAATAGTAGAATTACTAACAATTCTAGCAGCGGTCATAAATGAATTTAATTGATTACTTTCTTTTTTATCTAATGGCAAATTTTTCTTAATTTTGTATGCAATTATAGGATCAGCTCTACCAATAACAAAATGGTACATATTTGATTGATTTTCAGACATTTCAACTTTTTCAATTTTATTAATTCTTTCAGGGAAGTGTTCCATATCTTGCATGTGAAAATCAACTTTACCTTTAATTACATCTCTAATAATGTGCAAGTTTTTTGGTTCATATTCAACACCAGGAGTTAATCCTTTTAACTTATCTAAAAAACTATTATTAACAGTTTTTTCTTTTAAGAATAATTTATTGAAATCAGCTTCAGCAATAGGAACTCTTTTTGAAGCTTCAGGATTTAATATCCTAATTAACGGTGCTAATTCATGAGGTTTATTTCTTATTGGTGTTCCAGATAAGATAATTTTTTTTTCATATTTATTAATTGAATCTAAGATACTTTTTGTTCTATTTGAAGTTGAATTTCCTATTCTTTGTACTTCATCAATTATAATAGCATCTTTTCCCTCTAAAGGATTTTTCGTTGCATATTCATATGAAATAATATTATGGCGTTCATTCCCATCTGTGAAAGTATCTAATTCTTTTTTAAAATTAGGACGTAATGCAGCAGGAACAACAACATCAGTGTTTAATCCTTCTGTTGCGGCGATACTTGTTAATGACTTTCCGCTTCCGAGGCCATGATATAAAAGTATTGCATTATTATTTTTTAATTTTTCACGCACTCTTTCTTGATGTGGCTGTAGTAAAATATTTTCAAGAAGTTTTGAAATTTTTCTCATATTTCTTCTTCCTCCCATTCTAATATAATACATGTTTTTTCTATGATTGAAGTTAGAATTCCTCTATCATTCATCGATTTTTCAGTCTCAGAAATTTGTTCAGATTTAATAATTCTATTACATGGATTCGAAATTATTTTTTGATATTCTATGCAACCTATCGTATTACTCTGATGATTTTCTGATATTAAAAATTTTTTTATATTTTTTCTATATCTTATCATGCGATTCCTGCTCTACGTGGCGTTCCGTTTCCTTCACCAGCAACAGTCATATTAATTCCATTCTCTATTTTTTTATTTCTGTAATCTTTATTTGATGAAACTACATTATTTTTAGAGTTATTAGGATTTATTTGTTGATTTTCTTTGGGTTTTGTATTCAATTTTATTTCTTTATATTTTGAAATTACATTATGAGCTAGATCTTTATTTTGTGCATTTATATTATTCCAAAGTTCTTGAGCTTCATTATCTGGAAGTTTTAGCATTTGAATAGCTAATTCTGTAACTATATCATTATTATTTGTTCCTGTAGAAGATGAAGCCTGTGCTGTATCATCAGCCCAAAATCCAGCTTGTTCGGTTTCTAATTTCTTGTTAAATCTGTTTTGGATTATTTGAGCTTCTCCATTAGCTTTTGACTGTGAAATCATATTTTTTTCATTTATTGTATTGAATTTTTCTAATTCTGAAATCATAATTTTTAATTCTTCTTCGGAATCTAAATTGAGCTCATTTAATAAAGTTCTGTGAGATATTTTTCCATTTAAATGTAAATTAATTAAATTTTGAATCCTTTGCATATCGTCAGCCATTCTAAATTCAGAAAAACGTAGTTTCTTTATTTCTGGCCAATTCATAAAAATTTTCACTCGATCTTTGATCCAAAGTGCAAATTTTAAAAGTTGAGTTTGGTTATGCTGAAAATCGTTACTTAAGGATCTTAAAGTTATAGATGATCCAGTCCAAGAAAGACCGCCAAATAAGAATTCAATGGGTATTCCCATTCCCCCAACTATTGTCTGATTCAATTGCTGCATTTCAGGACTAAGCATGAGGGCTTTTCCATCTCCGCCTAAACGATCGTGGCCAATAGGAACTGCCATAATCGCTTTGTAATTAGGATCTCTTCTATGATGCAAAATCTCTCGTCTTACTTCAGCAATCCAACTTGAGAGATTAACTTGAGTGTATGGATCATGTGATCCATTTTGTACGGGATAAATATAATCCAGCGGCATAATGTGGCCATTTGCTATTGCTTCCTGCGCTCGTCTAAGAGTCGTTTGGTAATACAGATCTTTTAGCGCAGGCATAATTAAAGGTTTTCCTTGGCCCATGTCTTTTTCTGCTAAAGTTGGTCGTTTTAGGTGGAAAAAGTTTTTGGAATCAAGACGTATAATCTTACCTTTTTGAACAGCTTCTATAAAAATTAATGGAATTTCAGATAAAACATCTAAATCACCATTCGTAATTTGTCTTTGTGTTTCATCAGGAATCCTATATGTGTAAAAAGTAGAACTTGTAGATTCAATAAATTTAACGTTTATATTCTCGGCATTCCATCTTATTAATTTTATTTCATCTGCCTTTTTAATGGGAACATCTATTATTTCGTCTTTATTTAATAAAGTTGTAGCAGTACATTTGCAATATGGGCAATCAAAACGAAAACTATTCCCAAGAAACTTTAAGGTATTATTTTGATTTTTTAATCGTTTGATATCGTTTTTTTGTCCACAATTATTGCACTTTAAAAATCGTATAAAAGGAAATTTTAAACTACAATATGCATTACCATATGTATTTAAATCTAAGTTAACATCCATTAATCTCGTTTTTAATTCAAAAATATTTTCAAAAAAATCTTTCCAAATATTTCTTGATTTTTCATCCGAATCTTCAATGATAGGATCTGTTATTGGATAACGAGAAACTTTATTAATCCCAGATGACACAAGAGGATTATTATAATAATAATATGTACACCATTGATAAAGTTCTTTTGCAGTATTTGGTTGATACATCCGCGAAAGATCAAAAAACGGTGAAGGATAACTAGAAGAGTTTAAATGACTCAAATTATAATTTGAATTGGAACCTGTAAATATTGGATCTGGCATTTTTACATCTCCCAATCAGTTAGCATATTATATGACTTAAGTTGATCAAAATTTAAAAAAGAAGAGTCACCTGGAATAACTAGTTTTCTGGTTTTCCCATTTTCTAAAGTGATTTTAGTTTCTGACAAAGGAATAGCTCTAAAATTAAAATCACCATTTTTATTAGTTTGATATTTCATTTTAAAAGGATTATTAATTTTATCTTTACTAATAGATTCAATTGAATAGCTTATTGAATCATTCGTTTCAAAATTACCATATATAATTACCATTTCTTTTTTAAATGTTGGGCTTAATATAGATGAATTAGATAAATCATCTTTAATATAATATAAATCTGATTTATCTGATATTTCATCTTTAAAAAAACCATTTTTAGTTGCACCAATATACTTAAAATTATTATTAGATGTATAAGTCCTAACAATATTAAGCAAATTACCAGCACTACATGGTAAGACTGTTATGGAACCTGATCCTAATATATCAAAAGAATCTAAAGAAGTGTCTAGCAAAGGCAATCCAAACTCTTTAGTAATAATGCCCTTTAGAATTATATTTGAATTCACATAATTTTTAATTTTAAGACAAATTGGAGATCTATAATCTTTCAGTTTTAGAGTTAAATATTTACCCCTTAAATCAGGTGTATATTTTATTGGTACAGCGCATCTTGATCTAAAAACACTATAAGGAATTTCTTTTTCTTTACAAATTATGTGATTTAGATTGTTCTCTCGAATAACATTGAAGGATCTTGTTGTCATTTTATATCACCATAAATTCATTTAAGTATTCATTTGTAATTTGATAGATTCTTAATATTTTTCTTAATTGAACATGAATTATATTTCTTTCATCAAAATTAAAATCATTAGTCTTATTTGATCTTATTTTTGAAAATATTTTATTTATTTTATCAGATAATTTCTTATTTTCTTCTGAAAGACTATTATTAAAAAAATCAGAAATCGGTTTTAAATACTTACTATCTCCAAAAGAAATTAATCCTTGTTGCCTAAAGCAAGCTGTAATATAAATAAGTGTCTCATTGGAAAATTTTTCATCAGGTCTTAGATATTCTAAAATACAGAGTCCAATAAATGCATCTTCTGGTTCTAGTGGCTCTAACACGGAAGGATTTATATTCTTATTAGATAAAGAGGTAGAAACCTTTTCAAATATTTCAAATTCAACCCAAGGTCTATTTGTTTTAAGTAATAATTGTAAAGCACATATCTTATCTTTTATTTTTCTTGGAATTTCATCTTCAATTTTAAATTCTGTTTTAATAATATGCCAAACTGAATCTGGAAGCCAATCAAACCAGTCATTTTTAAAATATTTATTCATGGTCTTATATAATTCAATTACATGAGAATCTTGATTCATAAAAATACTCATAAATTATATTTTCCCACTATCTATCAAGTGAATTATTTCTTTCGCATCATCAGATAATGATTCATATAATTCTATTGGATGTAATTCGTAATCTTTTACAAAATCAGTTCCAAAATGCGAAATTAACTTTTCTTTTTTAATTCCTTGAAAAATAGTTTTATAATCTATAAGGCTATTAGAATTATTTTCTGCTAGCTTTTCTGATGAAAATGTAGTTGCAAAATTATCGTAGATAGATGTGCCATATAATTTTTTTAGCCCAGATATTGTATCAATTTTTCCAAGTTCCTCAGCAAATTGATTAGGCTGTATTGATCCTATTTTTTGAATGAGGTTAACATATTCTTGTTGACAATTTGAACTACTTGTTAATGATGATCTGTAATTTAATTGAGCGACTAAATTAGAATTAAAACCATAAACCCCCGCATATTTTCTAATTTGTTTTGACTGAATATCATATCCAAAATCAGAAGCTCTTTTAATTACATTTTTTGAAAAAGTATATTTTTCATTTGGAGTAAATTCAGAAGCGTATTTTTCGAAATAATCTTCCGCTTTTTTTATGCATTCAAGATTTTTCAAACTATATCTATTATTTAATGCCTTATAATTTAATTCATTCTCTTCCGAGTTTGATTTTTTGTTATCAATATAATTAGCTTGTTTAACAAACTTTTCTTGGTAATAGTTTTCATGAAAATAGGGCCTATCTGTATTAAAAGAAGGATTTTTATAAAAATCTGAATATTCTAAATTAAATTTATTGCATGCTGTTTTAATATTTATTGCAGCAGTTTTTAAAGCATCGAAATCTAGCTTATGGGCATTAAGCTCAAGATATTTTGAAGAGATAGCAGTATCAACATCTGTTCTTAAAGGGAATTTTCTTAAAAAACTCCCAGTCTTTGTTTTTATACATAGAGCGAAATCATCATCCATATAATTATTTCGCTCTTCAAAAGATAAAAGTTCTTTATTTTTTAAATTTTCAGGAATTTCAGAAGCTATTTTGGATAAAGTGCTTTCTAAAAAAGCATCATCGTACATATCTAATATTTGATTTTCAAGGTTCATTGGAATCTCCGATTTGAAGAACTGCCATTAGCAGATTCAGCTTTAAATATGAATGTAATTTTAAAATATCGAAAAGATCAAGATTCAAAATTGAAAGTATATCTTTTTCGATTGTATAAAAACGGGATAGAATACCATAACCGTAAAAATTGAAATTTTCTGGTATAAGAGTTGTGGAAAAAAATAAGCACCAATTATTAGGTTTTTAAGGAGAATAAGATGACATCACGTTTTTATATTTCAAAAGAATTTCATAATCTTGAAGATGAAATAAGATTATTAGACTTAGAAATTACATCATTAAATAAAAAAATAGAAATAAATAAAATTCGTATGAGAAAAGTTTGTATAGGAGGAACTCTTACTATCATTGCAAGTTTATTACTTATCGCTTTTGGTTAATTATTAAAATATATATGGAGATATATTATGAAACATAAATTAGAGAATGAGTTAGATAAATCACTTTTATTAGTAATCAAAGTTGACAAGTACATAAATAATATCAGGACATTTTATAAAAATAACAAGCGTATTTTAACAAATACTTTGATTTTAGGAATAACACTGCTAGCAGTTATTTTATAAACAAAAAATAAATCACTTTATAACAATTGGAGAAATTAGTATGATAATGAAATTAATCAAAAATTTGGATAATGAATATAATGAGATAAAAGATGTTACAAATGAAATTAATGAAAAGCTAAAAGAATCTAGAAATATTAAAATTAATAAATTAAATATAGCTTTACAAGAAATTACTGAATTAGAAAAGGAAATAGCACTTCTTATAGATAAATGTTGCAATAAAAAAATCAATAATAATTATGATATTGCAAATGAATTTATTAAAATATCAAATAAAAATAGAATATTTTTAAATACCATAAGAGAAATGTTAATAGATTTAAAAGAATAATACTAGATTAAAATACTATTTAATCCCTCTATCTTCAAATAACATAAAAAATAAATTAATAATTGGAGCTAAAATGAACAATAATAATCAAAACCAAGATATTTCAAAATTAATCAAAGATATTGATGTTTTAAAAAATGAAATGAATAAAATGAGTGAAATATTTTCACAAATTGCTAGAAATGTAGAACAACAAAATAAGAAAGAATCTAAAAATGAATTACTAAAATCCGATGAAAATATTAAAAATGATTTGGTTGAAGAAAAGAAAGAATCAAGTAAAATTAAATGGATAATAGCAGGTATTGGGGTAGCAATAGCAGGTGCTGCAGGTGCTTATTTAGTTACGCGTAACTCAAAAAATGAGCTAGAAAGTGGCCAACTAGACAACAACGATTTTATTCAGCTAAGCGACAATACTTTAAAAGACAACTCTTCTGATGTACTTTCATTTAATACATTAAAAAATAATACATTATAATAGAAGGAAAAATATATGAATCAAAATACTTATAATATTAATAAATTTAAAAATTTAAATCATGATAATTCATCTGGTAGTAAATTAAGTCCTGAAGAACATGAAAAAGCAGCCTTAATCGCCGAAGCTATATATAATAATTATAATGAAAGACCGCAAGTAAGAAATATATATGAATCTATTGATAATCCTACTTCATTACCTGGTTTGATAACAAAATATCTTTTAATTGGATTTTGTACTGTTTCTGCTTTTATTATTTCAGAAATTATTGTTGGAAAAAAAGAACAATAAAATTTTAAATATTAAAATGAATCTAGATTATTAGATTCATTTTTTTTATCTCTTCTATATATCATTTCTTTCCAAATATTTGCAACATCAATGCTTATTTGAGAATCATGGGGGACTAAATAATGAAACCTTATTGGAACATCAGGGATCTCAAAAACAATATCGGCACCTTTGGCAACTACTAATTCAAAGTAGCCATTTAAATCAGAATAAGTATGAATAATTTCGCCACTTATAAAGTTTTTATCTAATAATATGGGCAAGTCTTTTGGCTTAGCAGTTACTAAGTATCTTTTATTTTGTGCTGATGATGGTTTGCCTGAAATTGAACTAATATATCCATATAAAATAGTTGTATCTAATTGGGCACGGTAACTATTAGGTGGAATAGCTACATCAAATTTTTTATTAATAGAAATTTTATTTTCATAATTAATATTTAAAATATATTCACCAAATTCGTTACATATATCTGAATCTATAATAGCTTTAATAATAATCTTATTATCAATATCAATAAAAATATATTTAGCATTAATTTCAGAAAAATTATCATTATTAGGAGATAGTAATTTAAATATTAACTCTCCTTTAGGTTTACTATCTAATTCAATATTTACAATAATATCATGCCCAATATAATACATTATTCTATGCCTTTTGCATTTTCTAATTTATACATTTCATACGAACTCAAGTCGTAGATCTTAAAGTCAAATGTAACTTCATTAGTTTGAATTGACATAGTAACTTTTACAAATTTTATAAATTGGTCTTCAAATTCAGCTACCTTAAAGTTTAAAGAGTTACCATTCCCTTCAACTAAAAGAAGCTCTAATGTACCTAAATCCATTTTATAGTTTTCTGAATCAGTCTTAATATTTATTCTATTATTTACTTGAAATTCGTTGTTATAATTAAATGCGCAAAGATGCTCCACAGGAACTTTAACAGATTTTGATTTTTGATAGTAAACACCTTCACATTTAAATTTATAATCAGAATTTATAAAATCTAAATTAAGGTTATGATTAAATTCATGCAATAAAGTATTATTTTTCATTTCAAAATCAAAAACATAGTTTTTATTAACTTTAGCAGGAATAAGTTCAACAATAAAATTATGTCCAATAACTTTAGACTCAATCAATCCATTGCATTTATTATTTAGCTCAAAATTGAAGGAGTATGTATTATTTAATTTATTAAAATTTATTTTACCAGATAATATTCCACATCCACTTGTTATTGCTAAAGTGTTACTTAAGGAATCGAACTTTGAAACTACTATACCTGATTTAATATTCTGGTCGTTTTGAAAATCTCTAAATGTCATTGTTAAATCAGATACAGAAATGTAATTTGGAATATTTGAAATTAAATACTTCTTTTGATCTGTTGTGCTTACTATTAGTTTTAATTCTTTAGATAATTGATTCGTTTTTTCTTTTAGAGAATTAATTTCTGATATTTTTGGAAGAACATCTGTCGATAAAACTGAACCTGCAGTTTCTTCAAATTTCGTTTTAAGTTGTCTTAAATTACTTGGCATTAAATTTATAGATAACATTATCTTAGAAATTTTGCCATTGAGATAATCATCGTTATGAATCTTAACAGAAATATTTGTTTCTTCAGATGGGTTTCTTAAATTATTATTAAATTGAACTTCAAATATTTTTCCAACAAGTTTATCATTAGAATTTCTTGAGTATGGAATAATTTCAGTTTTAAGAAGGTCTTCTTCCCAAGTTAAATTATTATTTTTACTAATATAAGAAATACTAATATCAAAATCTGAGGTTTTTTTATGCCCCATGCACTCTAATTCTAATTCTGTTTTGCTCTTAATAAATGAAGAAGTAAAAGTAGCTGTATTTGAATCACTATCGAAAGATTCATTTAAGTTATCAATTTGTATTATGATCAATGGGTTTCTAATAATTTGCGGCATAAACGGTTTTCCTTTCATATTTTAAAACATGCCAGGATAAAATTTAGTCCTTGATTTCATAAATTGATATATTCAAAATATTTCTCGATTAATCTTTTTTAATTAATTGGAATCATTTGTATATTATTTGCAATCCATCGTGTTATTCGAGTTGTAGCTTTATACGGATCGAGATCTTGATCAAGCAGTGTAATAACATCATTATCTTCGATTATTGAAATATCCCCCATTTTATTATGAATATTACATTTCATTTTTATAGGTGTTATAACTGATGAAGTCCCTCTTTTACTATTAATTTCCTTAGAGATTAATTCTATAAGATCTGATGCATATATAGGCATACCTGACGATCTTGAGTTTATGTATTCTGCTACTTTTGATTTTAAATATTCAGAAGTTGGAGTTTTTGATGAGGGATCAACTCTGTATTTAATTTGAACATCAACATATCCTGGGTGAAAAGACCTTATAAGTAAATTAGCATTTAAGACTCTTTCTTCTTCTTGCTCAACAAAGCGTTGGTAAATTGGTATTTCTGGAGCATAGCGATAGCGGATATTAAAGCTTTGGCCAGTATAGGCAGGGTTTAGTTCAATCATGGAATCTTCATATTCGGAAAAACGAGTGTTTGGATTGTTTACGACCAACCTATAATCAGCTCCTTCACCTCTCCCAAAGCCCCCTTTTCCAAAGCCTCCTTTTCCAAAACCAGAATTATTTTTTAATTTAATAGGTAAAGATAATTTTGTATTTGGATCTATTAAATTTACGTCTATTATATCAATAAATGCCATTTTTGTAATTGTTTGTTTCTCTCTTCCAGCACGAATAGAAACTTTTTTACCCTTATTATCCATCTTTGTTTTACTACCAATATCTATTGATAATGGAGAATACTCGTAAGAAATCGAAACTGTCTCTCCCTCAAGAATTTTATTTCTTCTAATTTGATACCTAACATTTATATTTTGTTTTTCTTTGAAAATACCTTCAATTCTCAATCCATCCAATACACTTAGTATTCTATAATCTTTTTTTAGGTATTCAAATCCAATAGGCGTATCAATTATGCGTAAAACATCGCCTGCAATTACATTATAGAACTGATTTAGCGAGTCATAAAAATAAATTCCTGGGCATACTAATCCTGAATTAGTATCACTATTTATTATAATTTGAGAATCATTTTCTATCCTTGATATTGTTCTTTGGTCAGAGTTATATTCAAAATCTATATTTGCTAAATATCTTAATGGTTGTATTGCTGATACCTTTTGGGTTAATTTAAAGCCAAATATTTTTGATATACAATCAGAATTTTCAAATGATGTTGATAATACAATTTCATTTTCTGCATTAATGCAAATAATTTCTCCAGGTCTGGAAATTGAATATGATATATTAAAATCTTCTTCTAAATTAGATTTAATTTTTAAAGATATTTTATTGGATGAAGCTTCACTTATGGTATAATTCCCTTTATTCACACCATTGTGAATATGTAAAAAATCCCCTGATTTTATAAATTTAAAAATGTCATTATTATAATCCTCAAAAAATATACTTTTTTTAGAAATACATCCTGAAGACCTTTTAGGCACAATTGTTGGATTCTTTAGTATCTTTGCTACTTCTTTACCTTTATCGAATTTCCTATTTATTGATGAAATAATTTCTTGAGAACTTACAGAGTTTATATCATTTGTATTTATTGTTATAAAATACTTAATTCCATCTATAACTAAATCAAATTCAAGATTCCCATTTAATTTTATATTTTCATCCAAATCAACTTGACTAAATAATAATACCTTTTCTTCAGGAACCAGAGATGTTAAAATAGGCAATTCATGTATAAATGGAGAAGAGAGATTGCTAGGTTTTTTTGATAAAGATATTGTTGTATTATTATGTATTTTACGACTATAGTCTGGCATTAGTCCAATAACCTGAAAATTTTCTTCTCTATAATTATTTGTTTTTACATAAATATCAGTAGCCCCACAAACATGTATTCCATTCACAAGATCTCTCATCATTTCAAAATCAGTTGCACCGATAGAATAGATGTCTTTTATTGTATCTGAAAACTTTTCGTATAATACAGCATTGATTCCATTAGAAACACACATTGCTCTTATGCCAATAGATTCTTTTGCTCTATTTATTAATTCGATATTACTCTCTTCTTCGAGACCACCAATAACTTCACCTATATTTGTTATAAAAACGCAATCTGGATCATTAATCTGAATAAATCCATTTTTTAAAATATCAGATTGATAAATATTAGAGTCTTCCCCTTCTTCAATTGCCTTAATAAATATGTCAAAATAATACTTTCCATTCTCTTGCAAACCTGACATTTTTTGAGATGTAACTGATATTAAATCATCATTTTCGTATTTTTTTCCATTTTTAGCATTTATTATTAAAGAGCCTTTTGTCCATGTTTTATCAATAGGCTTATTGAAATATAGTCTCGCGATTCCTTTTGCTTTTTTACTTTTTCTTCTAAAGATATATAAATTTGATAATATATCATCTACGTTTTCTTTAGGATAATCATTAGGGTTATCTAAATCAGATATTCTTTTTAAGCTTTGATTAGTTCTTGTATTATTTATTTCATCTACTAATGGTTGAGCAATTAATGAAATAGGATTAACTAATAAATTAAATATTGTACTTCCTTCTTGAATATCTTTTCCTGTAAATATTTCTTTGATGGATTCTACAATAAAATTTCTAAAGGGGAACATGATAAATCTTTCTATTAAAATTTAAAAAATAAATTTAGTCATTTGACCTTTTTCATTTTCAATTTGAATTGTGATTTCAATTTCATCTGAGGAAAAACCATTATCAATATGATAAAGAGTAACATTTTTTAATTTAAGTTCCTTATTTTCAATATTTTCTTGTCTTTCCATTATTTCATTTTTTGTTTTTTCAATCATTTGTTTAATAGCTGAAATTAATGATGTTTTATCATTTAAATCAACATTTGAACCTAATAATTCTAAAACACCACCTCCTTCATTTGGAAAAAAAATATTTTTTCCAGGTATGCTGTATAAATTAATTATAAATATTTGTATTAATTCTTCTATTCCATCAATAAACTCAAAATTTTTACCAAAAGAAAAACTTATTTTTTGTGTAATAGGATCACGTTGTATTACTTTTAAATCCATTTATAATCCAAAACTTTTACTAAAAGGTTTAAATATTGAATCACTAATTCTACTTGATGTAGGTCCAAAAACTCCTAATATATCTGAAAAGCCATCGCTTTTAGAAACTGATTTCAAAGTATTCACATTTTCATTTAATGATTCAATTTTTAAATCGTTTTTAGACATTTGATTTATTGCTGATTTTTGAAATGATGTTTTTTCAATTAATTCTTTAGATCTTGTTTCAAATTGTATTTCTTGTTTCAGTTTTTCAATAATTCCTAAAGAGAAACGATCGCCAACTAGACTAGAAATTGTATTTAATGCTGCCAAAGCAGCACCAGCATAGGTTGCAACGGTTTCATTCATTTTTAAGAATGAAGAAATATCTCCAGATTCTAGAATATCTTTTAATCTGTCAAGACCTGCTGATTCGCAAAGTCCTATAATTGATTCGCCAATATCCGATGAATTTCCTAATTCTTTTTTAGTTTCAGAAGAATATGATTTTGTGATTTTTTTTATTTTCTCATTTAATTGAATTGATAAATCTAATCTATCTAATATTTTTCTAGATTTAAATTGTAATGTATTAGGATGAGGTAGGTCAGAATTTTTATCTTTTGGTGTTATAGCTTTTTCAAAAAGTGAGGCTGAAGCTTGTGCGCATAATAATAAAATATCTGATTCTAAATCTCCAACAATTTCTTTGGATTCATTCGCAATTAATATTGCTTGACCTTTTTTTAAAAGATTAATTTGAACTAATTCGTTCTTATATTTTTTATAGATTACATTTAGTTTGTTAGAATCATTTTGTTTTTTCATACTACTAACATCTATAGTTGAAATTATTGATTTTAAGAACTGAATTCTGACTCCCCATTGAGGTGTTTTGATTGATATTTCATTTCTATTTGGAGAAAAATCTTCTAATGGACTATTAATTTGATCACTTGATCCATTTAAATTAATTGCCATGTCCTTACATAGACTATCAGTTAAATTAATAGCCTGAGAAATAATTTCAATGATTGAGTTTTTATACCATAAGAATTTTGATGTGTCAGAACCCGAAATTGCATTAAAGGAAGATATTAAAAAATTAAGCTTAGTTAAATTTATTGCATATTTATTAAATGTTTTAATTATATTCATTGTTAATTGAGGAATTTGCCAGAGTGCCTGAATGGCGGCATACTGTCCAGAAGCACCCACTAAACTTGCAATATCTCCTCCATTAAAATCACCCTTTTTAAAATTTTCAATTAAATTATTTACTTTATCATTTTTAAATTTATCTTTATTTAATATCAAATTTCCAGCTTCATCTATTAGCTTTTTTGAATTATTAAAGTTTTCTAAATTAAAATAATCTGATCCTATATAACCTGATTTTAATAGCTTTAGATTATTTCCTGCTTCATTTAACTTTATTAAAGCTTTTCTTAATTTACTCAAATAATCATTTAAATATTTATCTTCATAACCTTTTAATGTAGCTATTGTATTGTGAAGTTTTTGAACTTCCACTTTTATTTTTTTTAATTCTTTAATATTTTCATCGCATTGGTTTGAAATCTTATTTGCACATTGCATAGCAAAATAATAAATTAAATTATTTTGAAGACACATTGCGGACGTAATAACTTTAAAAGCCGAATTCCTAAATTTTGATAATTTATTGCCAGCTACAGATTCAATCTCTGATGTGACTTTATTTATAAAATCAGAAGATAAATCTGAAACTTGTTGATTAATCCAATCTTCGGCCATAGCTGAAAGTGGGGAGTTTTTTACCATAGAAAGGGCATTTTCTTTCAATATATTTACAATTGAATCTAGCAATGAAGTATCTTTTTCTAAAAATTTTAATTTTAAATTTTCTAATTCTAAGGCTTTACATTTTGCTTCAATCGTTGTCTGGTAAATTTCAATCACATTCATTCTAAGCACCTCAAAAATGAGGCTACAATCGAAAATTCTATTGTCAATAATGGAATTTTTTTTAAAGTCACCCCATAGTTAAAGATTTAAAAATATTATAAATTCCCACAGGTCACCCCACGAATTCCCGCAATATTCCCATGACTATGGGAATAGCTATAGTATTGGTATATCTATATATCTATTATAATATATATAAATAAAATAAAAAAAAATATTATAAATATATATATTTTTTTTTTTTTATATTTATATATAGGAATTTATTTTTTAAACTTTTCCTTCTATTCCCAGGGAGGTGGGTATAGACAAATTTCCGATTAGAAAATTGATATAATTAAGTATTTTTAAATATTTTGCTCTGGTCATAGCTTTAAATCGAAACTGTATGTATACCCAAATCGAACATTTTTAGACTTGCTAATCTCTCAAAACTAGTTTGAATTGGTTTAGATTAGAGTAGTTGTAGTTTTTAAAAGGCGAGAACTCATGCCCATAACGATTAAAGCCGAAAATATTAGCTTATTTAGAAAGTTATTTAACGGTAGACAGGATATGTTTGCGGAAAGAAAAAAAGAATATATTTCCCCAGATGGCAAAAAAATTTCGTACCCATATTTCCCTGTAATAGATACAAAAAACGAATGTTATCAATTAGATCAGACTGAAAATATACCCTATTTACCTTTAGATGATTTACATATCGAAAAATATTTAAATGGACACATCGAAATTATGATATATCTAATAAAATTAGATAGAACATTAAATTTTGCGGCCATCGATTTCGATACTCATCATTCATTTAAAGAGGACGTCTTAAAAACTGTAAAATTTATTAGAGGATTAGGTTTAAAATGTCATGTAGCTCGTTCTACTAAAAAAGGTCATCACATATATCTTTTTTTTGATAAAGCAATTGATCATAATTATTGCTCAGCTTTTTTCCATTTTATTTTAGAAGAGATGGGTTTTAAGGAAGAATTGAGAAATGGCAAAAGAAAACTGCCCGAAATATTCCCAAGAGCAATTAGGAATATAAACTCTATAACAACTCTAGGTCATGGTATAAAACCCCCACTTTGGGGAAAAGGATTAGAATTAAAAGACAAAAGAAATGCTTTTGTAGATGATAATGATATTCCATTTGAAAACCAATGGGATTTTGCTGCATCTATTGATCTTAATGGCAGACAAGATTCAGATAAATTCATTGAATTATGTAGATCTAATTCTTCTATAAAAGAGATATTAGATAGATTTCACGAGATACAAAATAGTAAAATAAGTAAACACGAAAGAACTGTAACATCATTAAATGTAAACCCATATTCTCCACCACCAAAAGGAGCTTCCTTTAACAAAATATTAAATCACTGTGGAGCAATCAAATTTATTTGGGAAAAAAAAGGTAATTTAGTTACTCATGAAGAGCGAGTAGCAATATTAGCATCTGCAATACATTGTGATGATGGCTTAGATATTATAAGGAAGCGTTGGGAAAGCTCTGAGACTGAAAGGCAAATAAAATACGCAATAAAAACAAATCAGTCACCTTGGTCCTGCAAAACAATGCAGGAATATGGTTTTTGTAAGACTGATTGTGGTCTAAAAAAACGCCCTCCTACTGGAATGAAAAATGGTAAAATTACAATAAATCCTGAAAATTTACCTGAATCTAAATGGCCTGAACCTTCTAACTATAGACTATCTTTTTCATTAAATGAAAAAGATGTTGAATCCTTAAAAAAAGAAATTGATAATTTAAAAGACAAATCTGGAATAGAATTAACGCATTCTTTAGATTCTATTTTAGAAAGTATAAACGAATATAAGAATAAAAAGAAAGAAAAGTTTTATTTAGAATTAATTGATTATTTGAATAGTAAAAAGTTTATTAAGAAAAAAGAATTAAAGAAACTTCATCAAGATAAATATGAAAGAGTAATCAAAAAAGAAGTAATTGAAAAGAAATTAATACCTTTTCAAGATGTTTTAATTGGAGAAAATGAACACTCTTATTTTGAAGAATCTATAGATAAAAACGGTGAAGTAAAAAGAACATTTTTTACAGACTTTAAAATTATTTTTGATGAAAATAATGTAGTAGTAAGTGAAGATATTACAACTCCTATTTTAAATGAATTTATAGGAAATGTTAAATTTAAAGATAAAATGTATCCTATTAAATTAAAGAGTGATGAAATAGATGATAAAAAACTTTTTATGAAAAGATTTAGAGATAGTTGCGCTTTTAATTCTTCAATGATTAATTCTTCAAATCATCAAAAGATAATTTGTGCCGCATCTAATTTTGGTACAAAAGGAATGCAAAAAAGAATTAAATCTACTATTCATGGCATGAGAGTTGATGATAATAACAAACCAGAATTATATAAATCTCAAGATTTAACAATTACCTCAAACAGAATATATAGAGATAAGAATCACATTATTGACTTTAGTGCAATGGGTGAAAGTAATGCAAGATATCTCAGATTAATTGATGGTGATGACAAAGAATTCAATGACATTGCCAATTTTATTGTAAATGATGTTTTGAAAACTCATTCGAGTAGCGTAACTTTTACTTGCTTGGCACATAGCATGCAGGCATTTATTCATAGCTCTTTAATTCCGTTAAAAGAAAAACCGATATTATGGCTTATTGGGCTTACTGGTAATGGAAAATCATTTCTAACAGATATTTATGCTTCATTTCATGGAGAAAGCTCCTTATTAGCTCACACATGCAACTCGACAATCAATAGTTTATTTAAAGCATCTTGTGATTTTAAAGACGCATTATTAGTGATTGATGATTATAAATCTCAAGACCCAAAAGGAATGCTAAACTTAATACAAACTATTTTTGATGGTAAATCAAGAACTTCATTAAAACAAAATGGAGAATCAAGAGCACCAATTAAAAGTAAATGTTTAGCTATGGTATCAGCTGAAGACTTATTAACTAGTGAATCTTCTGCATTAGCAAGACAAATATTATTAAAAATAAACAAAAATTCTAAGTTAAGAGATGAAGATATAAGTGACCTTATAATTAGTATAAAAGGAAAATTAAATAAATTCCCAATTTTTTCAACAAAATTTATTCAATATTCCCTTAATTTAGATAAGAATGAAATTGAGCAAGCTTTTAATATTATTTATCAGAATTTATTATCATATGTTCAAAGAGATGCTCAAAATAGAGAAAGAATTGCAAAAAACTTAGCAGCTAATATCCTTACATTTAATTTAATTACAAATTTTCTGGTTGAATATGAAATAATTGATGAAAACAAGAAAACAATTATGGATAAGGAGCACTTAGATAATCTTAGAATTATTTTTTTAACAATGGTCTCACTTTGCAAAGAAGAGCAAGCAAGCAACGTGTTTTTAGATACTATCAAAGAATTAATTTCTACTGAAAATTATTACATTGAAGGACTTAGTTCAGATTCATCTCAAAATAAATACTCGAAAAAAATAGGTTTTGTAAGAGATAAAAATGTAAATATTTTTCCAAAATACGCTATTGATTCAGTTAAACAATTATTAAATAAAAGAGGAGAAGGAATAAATCATACAACAAATACAATTGGAGAACAGTTAAAAAATGATGGTTTTCTTTCAAAATATGATGATAATAGAACACAAACTAAAATAAGTTACAATGGTTCTTCTGTTTGGGTATGGTCAATTGATAAAAATAAATTCATTGATAATAATTAAAGGAAATTTATGAATAATATAAAACTTGAGTTAAACGATAATATCGTTAATAAAATAAAAGCATTGTCTATTTTAAACTCTAGCTATAAATCACTAACAATCTCAGATATATTTTATGTATATTTTGATAAATATTTAAATGAAGCAATTATCGAATCATTAAAAATGGAATCTAAAATTCAAAAAACAAATAATATAAATGTATTTAATAATGATTCTGAAACTTTAGAAAAGGAGGATTATGATTCGAATTTTTCTTATACAGATGGAATAGAGGATGATTCTGAAGACGATCCTTCTAAAGAAAATCATAATAATAAATATATTGAGAAAAATACGGTAACTGTTCCTCGCGAAGAATCAAATGAAATTACATATGAAGATTTATTGAATTTTAAACCAAAAGAATTAGAAAAAAAAGTTAATAAAAAGGAAAAAGAATTAAAAGTCAAAGTATCAGATTTAAGATTCAATTCAAAAATTTAGGAAATAAAAGATGAAAAGCTACAGTTTTACGATACCAAAAGCTTCATTAACAAATCCTGGAATTATTAGCTTGGATATACAGTATATTAAAGGTCATAAGATATTTAATATAACACCAAATCAAAATGCCCCTAAAGATCCAAATCAAATAATTCCTGCTATTACAATATTAACTGGTGATTTAAATTCACCAGTTAATTCTTATAATGGCAGTAATGTAGATAAAGCAGTTTTTTCTGTAAAAGAAAAAGAAGATTCAGATTTTGAGATAATGTCTGTTAAGCCAAAGTCGCCGACAAAGTTTCATAACGGTATTATTATCGATCGTTTCTATTTGAATAATGGTATTCAAAAGAAATATTACGGTCAAGAGACATTTTATGGATATGTTTGTATAAGAGATGGTAATTGTCAGCCTCCATCTTCCGAAAATTATAATATGTATTTCGGAGTTCACAGCGAATCAGAAAACAAAATTACAAAGTCACAATTCCTTTGTTACGCAAAATTACAAGGAAATAATCCTGGTCCAACAAATAATCCTTTGCATAGAGTTTCATGCTATGGCGCAACAGTAAATTCTTTTGAACCCACGAAGGTTGATAATAAATATCAACCTTCGAAGCAAAAACGATCCTACTTTTATACAGCAATGATGCAAGATCATAGAGTGCCATTTGAAGGAGATCCTGGCGTTAATGTTTTTTCAATTTTTTGTGATGAAGTTAATGATTCGGGTTTGTCTGACAAAGTAAAACCTTCTGAGGCTTTATTAACACCATCTGCAAACGCATATATTTCGGGGTTTTTATATGGTGGTAGAGCAAGTATTCGAAAATTTCTTAATAGTACCTATTATGGTGAAACAGATTTTAGCAAAAGAGCTGGAATCGATTGGCTTACAGATGACATCCCTGGAATAGCACTCAATAGAATTAAAGATGGAACTATAGCTCTTTTTTCGAAGGGTGTTTTAAATGACTCACAAAGTATAATAGGCACAATTGATATTTCATTAATATATGGTTTAAGAGTTTCTACAATAATAACAGATCAAACACAAAATGACCGTAAAAATTATGAAAATAGAGACAATAAAAGAATAATGAATGGCATATGGAACATATTTAATAAAATTAAGACATATCGATTCATCAAAAATGAAAGTAATGACCTTTCAAGTGACAATTATACTTACAATTTTTTTCCAGATGAAGTTTTAAATAATTTTAAACAAGCTCATGTTCCAGTTAAAGATTCAAATGGTAAAATCCAAAATACTGGAGTTGCTTATGCCGAATTTATTCCACTAATTTGGGAAGCAGTGAATGATATAAACGTAAGATTAAAAAAACTTGAAGCTAAAAATGGGGGTTGAGAATGAATAATATTAATAATATTGATTCAGAATTAATATTAAATGAATATTTGAATATAATTGAAGAATTTAATAATAAAATTTCTGAACTTGAAAATAAATATCCTAAAGTTATTTCAGACTTAATGTGGAATTATGATCCTGAACAAAATGGCAAAAGAAGAATCTCAATTAATAAGATAAGTTTTGAAATATTTCATAAGAAACCAGTAATCAGTAATGATATGAAAAAAGAAATGAGTTTATGGAATCAAAAGTTAGTTCAAAAGAATTAATTAAAAAGATAAGCGAATGCGTCTCAATTTGTCGCTCTTCTTTTCATGAAGATTATAAATATATTTCTATTGAATCTTTTAAAGATACTCAAGAAATAGTGATTACTTCGTTTAATATTGAAGTTATATTAATACATAAAATAAAAGCGGATGTGACAAAATCTGGTAAAGCTGTTGTTCTTGCAAAACAGCTTTTGTCAGTACTTCAATTAATTGAAAGTGATTCAAATGAAATTCTTTTATTATCTAAAACTAATTTAAAAATATTGACAGAGAATAAATCATTTTATTCTCTTGCGCTTGCTGAGAATTCAATAGTAGATATTATTACTGATTTTAATAAAGATTATCAAAATATTTCTTCTCAAGATTTATCCTTAGCTCTTGCGAAGGGATCTATTTTAAGCAAAAAAGATTCTCAGAAATCTTATGAATTAGGTGTTTTTATTGAACCTTCAGGAGGATCAACTGTTTTTGTATCTTTGAATAATGCTTCGATAGCAATAGCAAAGCTAAATTCATTTATCTGGCCTCTAGATGAAGGAACATTTATATCCCAATATACTGTTGAATGTATTTTAAAGATCTTGCCTAAAGATAATCAATTAATTGATATACACATTTCAAATCAAACAATTGAAATAAAATACAATAATAGCTATTTAATTATAAATACAATGAATATAAAATTTCCAAATTATAAAGCAGCAATTCCAAAGACAGGATCAAGATTACTAATTTTAAATAGAGAAGAACTTATAAGAAATTTAGATATAGCTCTTGTATATAACGAAGATATAATAGCAAAATTGGTTCTAATAAATTCTGAAATGAGTCTGGAATTTAATTCAACTAAAGATGGACAATCAATTTCATATTTAAAAATAAACGAAAACTCAACGATTGAAAAATTTGAAGCTAAATTTAGTTGTTCAATATTAAAATCGCTTTTATCTTCACATACATCAAATAATATAACTTTTGAAATTAGAACAGAAAAAGATCCTTTTATAATAAGAGGTGACAAAAATTATTTACAATTAATGATGCTTAGAAGGTAAAATAATATGGATACAAAAATTGATAATCTGAATGATATTGAAAGTATTTATTATAATAAATTTAAAAAATTATATCTTGACTCATTATTCAATATTTCATTAGCTAAAATTGTAAGTGAAAATATATATTCAGGTAATGGATTTTATAAAAATGTTTTAAGTGGAGCCATGAAGGCACACAAAGAAATGGAAGACTTATTTAAAAACAATATCCCAAACGAAAAGGATTTAAATTAATGGCGGGTATAAATAAAGTAATTATTGTAGGTAGATTAGGACAAGAGCCTGAAATACGTAGCACAAATAGTGGACAACAAGTTTGCACTTTAAATATTGCTACAAGCGAAACATGGATGAAAGACGGAAAGAAAGAAGAAAAAACAGAATGGCACAGAGTTGTTCTATGGGGAAAACAAGCAGAAATAGCTCATAAATATTTAAAAAAAGGCCGCCTTATTTATATTGAAGGAAAATTGCAAACACGCGCGTGGCAAGATCAACAAGGACAAAAACGTCACACAACTGAGATTTTAGCAAATAGTATGCAATTTTTAGAGAGTATGAACTCAAGCCGTGATGATAATAATCCTCCACCAGTTGAGGATTCAAATTATTATTATGGTCCAAATGATGTATCTCAACAACAAAAAAATAACACTCAATTAACTAATAATAATACAGAATTTAAAGAAGATGATATTCCTTTTTGAAAACCACCTACTAATCAAAAACTATAATAAATAAAGGTATAAGAAAATTAGTAGGAATAATTATAAAAGGAGATATTATGATAAAATACGGTCCATATTCAAGTTCAAGAATTGATATATCACATTGCCCTTATAGATTTTTAAGAGAATATATAAGAAAAGATTGTACAAAATCTCACTCTGAAGTTGCAAATAGAGGAAGCGCAATACATTATGCTTTTGAAAAAATAACAAAAGCATTTGCAGCAAATAAAAAAATTGATGATATAGAATCTTTGATAACAGAATCTTTTGAGAAATATCCTTTATACGAAAATGAAAATTTAGTATTTATTAAAGAAGCTATTTACAATTATTATAACGAAGAAGTCAGACCTTTTAAAGCTGAAGATATTGTCGATGTAGAGCTAAAGCTTGGTATTAAAAGAAATTTTTCACCATGTGATTATAATGATCCTGAAGTTTTTTTTAGAGGAGTTATAGATATATTAGTAATTAACAATGAATCTGCGCATATTATTGATCATAAATCTCAAATGCATGTAGAATCTCCAAATACATTTCAAATGGGAGCTTATGCGCTATTAGTTAAGGCTCATTACCCATATCTAAATGAAATTAAAACAACACTTCATTTTCATGCACCTAGTCTAAATTTTTATTCGTATCCTTCAACATGGGATGATAATAAATTAAAACAAGTTTTAAATGATTTAAAAAGATATATAAAATTAGCTGAATCAATTGAAGATAATAATAAAATAGAAGCTACTCCAGGTAAATATTGTCAATATTGTCCAGTAATATCTGAATGTCCTGTCATTGCTAAAGTTAGTAACGGACAAATTAAAATGATTGGTCCAATTGGAAATGCTGAAACTGCAAGAGAATATGCAAAAGCATTAACTACTCTTGAAGAATTTACATCACAAGCGAAAAAGCAGTTAAAAATATTTATGGAAAATACAGGTGCAAGCATTTCTCTAGGAGACAGTGAATATCAGTTAAGAACTTACAAAAATAAAAACTATACTAACTCTCATGAAGTTATTAAGATATTAGAAGAATATAAATTAAATATTAATAATTTTGTTAATATAAATAATTCAAAAGTAAATGAAATGAGAGAAAAAAATAAAGACATATCTAGTAAATTAGAACAATATTCCTATTTAGATGTTTCCACAAGAATGGGTTGTTTTAAAAATAAAATCAAAAAATAATATTATAATAATGGTATAAGAATATAGAGGAAGAATAATCTTCCTCTTTTTTTTTGGGAGAAATAAAATGAAATTTAATACAATTATTGCAAAAGCAATTACTTTTTATAATGTACCTAATGCAACAAATGAATATTTTAAAAGTTTTGCAATGCCGAAAGATTCAACATCAATTTCTATGACTGATGGCAATACATTTGTTTTTTTTGGAGACAATAAAATTAAAAGTTCATCATCAATAAAATCAAAATTAAATTTATTTGAATCTCATAATTTATATAGTGATGATTTTATTTTAGCGAATGCAAAAAAAGAATCATACTTTGAGATTAATATTGAACCAAAAAAGACTTCTGAATTAAAAGTTCCTGAAATGGTTTTAAATTCTGAAGTTATTGGATATTGTAATTTTGCCTCAATAGAAAAAATAATTAAAACATTAAAAATTTCGGGAGCAAGTGGAGTTGTAAGATTAGCATTAGGAACGAGTGCGAATGATGATTTCAAAGCCTTAGTTTTTAGATTGAAGACAGGAGGAATTGGAAACGAGATTCCTACGGAATGTGCTATATATTTACAAAATGAACTGACTCAAAATACAACAGAAGCAAAAATAGAAGAATCCTAATATTTACTAATTAATTTATTAAATTTTAAGCTCAATATTATTGAGATTTTTTTTATATATCAGTATTTTTCAAAGACATAATTAAAATAAAACCAAGATTGAATTTTAATATATTAGCAATATTCTTCCTTTTGCGTTTGCTAATAATTGTTCATTTAAGGAGTGATATGCCTGTTACTTTGATTAAAAATAAAGCTGAAAGAATAGTACCCCGAATGGCTGTAGTAAGATTAGGAATAAAAAAATCAAAAGAGAACTCATCCTATCCTCAAAATGTTCCTTATTTCGTTTTAAATCCAGATCCACAAAATAAAGACGATCCAATCAATAGTTTAATAAATCATACTGGAAAAGAGAAACCAAAAGTAATTACAGGGGTAGTGTTTGAATCTGACGATCCTGAAGAGGTTTATCCACATTATTATATGATGTATAAATCTTTAAATCCTGGCGAAACAAATCCTGAAAAAATGAAAAATTATTTAGTCTGCAAAGGAACAGGTTTAACCGAGGAAGGTACTCCTGGAAATGCTTATTGGTATGATTTAAATCACGAACCAAAATCTGGTCTTGTTCCTCTAACAGAAGATTTAAAGATAAAATTACAAACAGAAATTGAGGAATTAAGATATAGATTAAAAAATAATTTTGAAAACGAAGAAAGTCCTCAGTATTTAAAAAATGAAATTGAAGCAAAAACTGGAATTTTAAATAAAAAAGTAAAATTGCGTCAATGCTTTGGAGAGCAATGCCCGAATTTTAAAGAATGTGGGTTATTGATGACTTTAAATTTTAAAGTTCCTGAAGCAAGTGTAACTGGACAGTTTGTAATTCATACAAAATCTAAAGCCAATATAATGTCTGTTCTTTCTGAATTAGCAGAAATTAGAAAATATACAAATAAACGTATTAAATTTATTCCAATGCAAATAGAAAGATATACAAAACAAATGAAATATATTGATCCAAAAGATAAGACTCAAAAATTTAGTGAACAACATTTGTTTAAAATTAAACTTTCTTCAGAATCAAAAGAAAGAATTCAATTAGCTTTTAAAAACCAAGCAAAAAAATTGTACATAGATCCAACTTGTCAGACTGAAGATGCCATACTTCTCCCTGGAGTTCATCCAGCACACCAAAGTATTCCATGTGAGTTAGTTAATACAGAAGAAGAAATTGAACTCGGAAATAAAATGCAAATGGAAGAAAAAATCAATGAAGTTATAAATGAAAAAAATGAATGGATTAATGATTCAGAAATTTCTTTATTAATGGATAATCTTGCGAAATTTGAAGGAAGAGAATTTTTAATTGGACATAGGAAAGCTTTTGCAGCAAAATTTAAAACTAAAGATGAATTAATTTTAAAACTAAAAGATCTTATATCAAGGTATGATAATAATGAGAAATAATTGGTTAGAAAATTATAAAATTAAACTCAGTTTTAACTGCAATAAATGTAAAGAAGAAAATCTTTTCAATTCTGTGTCTAAAAATTTTGATACTGATAAAAATATTTTTTTACAATCAAAATGTATCTTCTGTGGTTCACAATCTTTAGAATATATTAAATGTGAAGGTGAAGCAATTTTATCTTATATGAAAGAAGAATATGAACAAAATGGTCGAAAAGCAATTAGAACAAGGCTAGGAAATGGTAGAGTCACATATCATTCAATGACTCGTGAGAAATATGAAAAGACAGGTGACAATCAATCTGTATATGCAAAAGGTTTCAAAAATTAAAGGAAATTTTTATGTTAATAAAAAGCACTAAAGGCGGAAATCCGATATTATATTCAAATGAAGATTTGGCAAAAGAAACTATATCTAGAGAATTTTCTTTAAGATCAGCTAAAGATAAAAAGAGATTTGTTATAAATATTGAGATTGAAGATGTGACTGAAAGTATAGGAAGAGCTACTTCTTCTAAATCTTTTAATACCTCTAAAAACTATAGCGCACGAGCTAAACTGTTTTATTCTGTATATAATCTTATTAATAACAAAGTAGAAGAATCTAATAAATGTTTACGAGTATTTGCTAAATTTGCTGATGCGACAGATGATTTAGGTCAACCTGATACTACGATTATTGAATTCAAAGAAATTGAAATTTAAGAACGTATAAGGATTAATATGAAAGTCTCAGAATTTTTAGAACAGCTAAATGAGAAATTAGAATTTTTAAAAGAAGTTAATGGCGATGAAAAATATGATCCTGAAATTATATATTTAGATTCTAAAAAACGATCTAAAAAAATTATTGAAATAGATATTTGTGAAAAGTTTAATGAACCAGAAGAATATCTATATATCTCATGTACAAATTTAAATTCAGAAGATTACTAAAAATCAACAAAATTCAGATATAAGAATAATGAAAGAGAATCTTCTTTTTCACTAATTATTTCAAAGACCGAATTATCGGTCTTTTTTTTTGGAGAAAAAACATGAGCCTTATTAATAATCGTTTTGAAATAAATAATTGCATAGAAACAGCTTACGAATATGATTTTGATTTTAATCCAATAAGGAATTTATATAATAATGAAATAAAAGCTCCAAATGAATTAAAATCATTTATTCACCACATGTTTACAAAATATAATTTTATATTGCCTAATGAATTATTATTAGAAGAATTATTTATTTATAGTTTAGAATATATAGATGTTTATGATCCTTTTTTTTTAATTGAAAAATCAAATATTAAAGAAAATGAAAATAAATACTACTTTCAATACAGAGCAAATACAGAAGTAATTCATTATTTTGACCCCAATGAATTTAATACATATGAAAGAAAAGATTATGACTATGATGCATTACATTATGCTTATTTGAATCCTTGGTTTAATGTTAATTCTATTATTAACGACCCAGAGTTTTCATACCATGATCCAGAAAATTATTTATGCCATGAAAGAGCTGAAGATATAAAAGAATTGATGAGCAAATTTAATATAATAGATTTCAAACAAATAGAACTTATTTTCAATTCTATACTCATCTGGTTTATATCGCCAGAGCCTGGAGCATTAAAATTTAGAAACAATATAGTGCCTATTATTAATTCCTGCTCGGAATATGGGGAAGGAATTATTTTTTATGATTCATCTGTCTTAAATCCTACAGAATATATTAAGATGAATATTCCTACACATGTATGTGTAATTTGCAATCAAAGATTACCATGTAGTAAATTTATTAGAGATTCATCAGACAACTTAGTGTATTTTTGCAGACATCATATTAATATTAACATTAATAACATTAATATTATTATGAATGATATAGATTATAATTACGAAGGTGAATGTCGTTTTGATTGCTCTACATGCACAATTTCTGAATGTGCTTTTTCAAGAAATAAAATATCCTTAAGAGATAATAGAAATTTAGATTTAAGATTTATGATTGCTAAAGAAATCGTAAAAAAAAAACCTGAATTAAAATCTAATTTAAAATTATCAATTGCAATAAAAGGGATATCTCGACCTAAATTTTTAAAATAAAAAAGGAATATAAAAATGAATATTATTGTAGAAGGAATAAACTACTCAGGAAAATCATGCTTAATAAATAATATTCGAAAGGAATTAGAGATTTATTTTCAAAATGAATTTTTGTGTCTGGACTATAACACTGAATCTAATGAGGTTTTTGATATTCTCAATTTCAACATGAAGTATCATAAGTTAGAAGAAGAATCCATGTTTATGTTATCATCAATTAAATACTTTGAACATTATAAAACATATCTATATAATAGAAAATACACTCTTTCAGAATCAGGAATAATATCATTGTTTAATTATGATGTAGATATCATGTCTTCATTTGAATATCTTGCTCATACGTTAAAAGGCTATATACCTGATCTAATATTATATTTAGATATTGATCCTAATGTTATATTAGAACGGCTAGATTTAGGAAATAATGACATAAACTTTGTAGATAATATGAATAAAATTAGAAGTAAACAAAAAATCGCTATGGATTATATATATAAAAGAACTCAAAATAATATTAAAATTCTTTCTCTAGATGCCAATAATACCGAAACCACAATAGCTTCTGAAGCTTTAGATTTAATCAAAAATATAATTTATTAATTCCCAAAAATAAAAATTAAATATTAGGAGTTATTTATGAAAAATGATAATTTTTATCCAAATAGAAACATGCCTATAATTTTAAAAAAATTAATTGATTCAAAATTTAAAATAAAATATTCATATTTTATAGCATTATACTTAGTTTCAATTGTCGCTTTTATTTCATACATTTATGATAAAATTTATATCCAGTTCAATCTAGAAAATATTTATAATTACTTATTAGTTATATCTCTAATAACTTTATGCTATTTAATCATAACACTTTTAATTACAAATATTTTAATCAAATATATTAAATAATGGAGAAATTTAAAATGTCTAAATTAGTTAAAAAAATTGAGTTAAATTTGGAAGCAATTAGAATATTAAAAGAAAACGAGGTCAAAAATACTCTTGATAATATTTCTGATAATAAAAAAATCGAACTTTTAAAATATTCTGGTTTTGGAGGATGTCAAAGAATATTCTCCGATTCTGCTTCGAAAAGTGAAAAAGAAGCACATGACAAATTATTAAACATACTAGATGAAATTGAATATAAATCAATAAAAAATACAATAATTGATGCTCATTATACACCTGAATCTATAATTAAATTAATATGGAATTCATTAAAAAAAAAGGGATTTAAGGGCGGCAAAATATTAGAACCATCCTCTGGCGTTGGCCGATTCTTAAGTTATCAATCAGAAGATTTATATAAAAATTCTGAATGGACTTGTTCTGAAGTTGATAAAATTACAGGGCGTATTTGCTCTGCCCTCCATCCTAATGCAATAGTTAATCTAAATGGATTTCAAGATATTTGTGCGTTAGATAATGAGGACAAATACGATCTTGTTATAAGTAACTTTCCATTTGGGAATACTATTTTATATGATAGAAAATATAATTTATATAAAGAAAATATTCATAATTATTTTCTAGAAAAGTCTTTAGCTTTAGCTAAGGATGGTGGACTTGTTATAGCTTTAACTTCTTCTGGATTATTAAATTCTCCCTCAAATCATGATTTTAGATTACGAATTTCAAAAAACAATAAACTTTTATGTGCAGCATTTTTAAATGATAGAACTTTCAGTGAATCTGAAGTTTCATGTATTTTAGTTGTTTTTCAAAAAGGGTTAGATTCAACTGAGCAAATTATTAATGATTTTGTAGAACTTGAAAACATTGATATAGATTCTTCTCATCTCCCATTAAATAACTACTTTATTAAAAATAAAAATCACATTTTGGGAAAATTGTCAGAAGATAAACTTTTTGGGAATAGATTGTCTGTAAGTTTTGATTCTGAAATAGATTCACTCAATAAATTAGAAAATATTCTAGAAAATAATATTCCAGATAATATTTATAAAGAAAATATTTATATTAAAGACAAATCGAGCCTATCATATAATTTACCATTTTCATTAAGAAATTCTTTTCTTAATTTATATAAAACTGGAGAATACATTCATCATGATAGTGATTTATATTTAATAAAAATTAACAAAGTAGAACAGTTAAGATTGAGTAAAGGTGAAATTGAATTTATAACACCATTTCTTAATTTAAAACAAACGACTCTTAAATTGTTTAATGCTGAAATGAATGGTGAAAATGATTCAATAATAGAAGAATTAAGAAAAGAATTAAATGAAAACTATTCTTATATTGGATTTCTAAAAGAATTACCAATAACTACAAACAGAAAAATACGAAAATTTATTGGTGATGATCCATATTTTCCTATGTTGTGCGCTCTAGAGATAGAAGATGCTGCTCTATCAAAAACTACTGGGAAAAGAGAATTTATTAAAGCTGATATCTTTCACAAAAGAACAATTAATTTTATAAAACAACCTGAAATAAAAAATATTCATGATGCTATATTAATTAGTCTTAGAGATAAAGGAGAAATTGATTTACATTATTGCGCTGGATTGATGGATAAAGATACTCAAGAGATAGAAATTGAATTTAATGAATCTAATAATATATTCTTTGATCCAAGTATTAATAAATATGTTATTAATACTGAATATCTTTCAGGTAATGTAAGAGAAAAGCTTATAATAGCTAGAAATTTTGGAATGGAAAAAAACATATTGGCACTTATAAGTGTTCAACCCAAATTATTGTTCCCTAATTGTTATATTGATCCTAAAAATTACGAAAGATTAAAAGATGAACTCTCAAGTGAAATTGCATATGGAGAAAACTTTTGCTTAAGATTAGGATCACCAATTATTTCAGTAAAAACATTAACTCATTTTATTTGTGAATTACTGGATGAATATACTAATAAAATTGATATTAGATATAATAAAATATTAGCAACTTATGCTATAAAGGCATCAACAAGTATTAATCATTCTGTATTAAATAAATATACTCATGGATTAAATGAAAATTGTACCGCTGTAGATATTTTAGAAAGCATATTAAATTCAAGACAATTAAAATTTTACAAACAAATTAATACAGAAGTATTTCTTGATGAAGAAAAAACAGCTGCAGCTAGAAAAAAGTGTGAGGATATGATTTTTGAATTTAATGAATGGCTTTGGAAATCACAAGAAAGAATATATGAATATACATATAAATATAATTTAAAATATAATAACATTGTTAATCCAAAATATTCTGGAGAACATTTAAATATACCAAATACTTCTGAATATTATAAGTTAAGAGATTATCAAAAGAATGCAATATGGAGGATTATTAAATCACCAACAACATTAATAAATCACGCAGTAGGCACAGGTAAAACAATCACAATGGTTGGTGCTACAATGGAGCTTAGAAGACTTGGACTATGCAAAAAACCAATGATAGCTTGTTTAAAAGCAAATAGAGAAAGCATAGGTGTTGAGTTTCTTCGCATGTATCCTTTTGCAAAAATATTGGTTCCATCAGAATCAGATTTTAAAAAAGAAAACAGAGTTAAACTATTTGCAAGAATTGCAACTAATGACTGGGACTGTGTTATAATTACTCACGAATTTTTGAGACAAATTCCTGTAGATAATGAAATTTTAAATAAATGCGTCTCTGATAAAATAGAAGAACTAAATATTGCATTGGAATCATTTGCCTCTAATAAAAATGAAGAGAAAATAAATGCAAGAATTATTTCTAACATTCAAAAATCTCTTAGATCATATGAACAAAAACAAAGATCTCTTTATGATTCTGATTCGAAAGACAAAGGAATTACTTTTGAACAAATGGGAATTGACGCATTATTTGTAGATGAGGCTCAGTATTTTAAATCACTTGAAGTTCATACAAAAATGCAAAATGTAAAAGGATTAAGTACAAATAGTGCTTCAAAAAGAGCTTCAGATTTAGAAACAAAAATCTATAGTATTAGAAATTCTGGAGGGAAAGTTGTTTTTGCTACAGGAACTCCAATCATGAATACAATGGTTGAAACGTTTATTTTATTAAAATATTTGTACCCCGAAGCTCTTGCTGAAAGAGATATTGAACATTTTGATGCTTTTGCAGGAATGTTTATACATATTGAAAATTCATTAGAAATTAAGCAAACAGGGCGTTTTGAGAATGTAACTCGCGCAAAAAAATTTTATAATTTACCAGAATTACTTTCCATATTTAATCATTTTACGGACTCAAAACAAATTGCAGATACTGATATTAAACTTCCAAAATCTTCAGATATTCCAGTGATGATACCTCCAAGTAAACCTTATATAGAATTTCTGGAAAAGATTGCCAAACGCGCTGAGTTTTGCAAATCAAATCCTCAAGCAAAAAAAAAAGATAATTTCTTAAAAATTGGAAACGACGGAAAATTAGCGAGCCTTGATATGCGACTAGTTACAGCAGAATCACCACGTACGGTTAATTCAAAAGTCAGCCAATGCGCGATTCAAATCATGCATATGTATCACATCACAGAGCATTTTAAGGGGGTCCAATTAGTTTTTTCAGACAGAGGTACACCAAAACCAAGTGGTATTTTTTCTGTTTATCAAGAGCTCAAATATTTGCTAATTGAGATGGGAGCAAAAGAAAATGAAATTGCATTTATCCAAGATATTGAAAAAGACAAAGAATCATTTTTTAAGAAAGTTAGAGATGGAAGTATTCGCATTGTTATAGGCTCCACTGCAAAATTAGGCGTCGGAGTAAATGTACAAGATGTTTTGGTTGCAGAGCATCATTTGGATATGCCTTATCGTCCTGCGGATTATGATCAAAGATTAGGCCGTATGAATAGGTTTGGTAACACATGCTCAAATGTTTTTAATTTTATTTATATTACTCAGGGAGTGAAAGGAAAAAATACAGGTTTCGATTCATGGTCATTCCAAACATTAAAAGCAAAAAAAGCATTTATTGATTCCTTTCTATATAATTCGGAAACAAAAAGAGAATCAAGTGATATTGATGAAAAGCCAATGACTCATGCAGAGTTAATGGCACTTGCAACAGGAGATGATTTAATACTAAAAAAAACTTTTATAGAAAATAAAATAACTAATTTAAATAGAGAAAGAAGGGGATTTGAACAAAATCAACAAATAATATTGGACAAATTAAATGAAACTAATTCAATTTTAGAAGTGTATCCTAATCGAATTTCAGAATTAAAAAAATACATCATTTCAATTGGATGTAAGTCTGAAGATTTCTGTAAAGAAAAAAATTTTAAAATTAAATTAATTAATAATATATATGAAGATAGAAAAGATGCTGCTATAGAAATGGAAAATATAGTTCAAAAAAATTCTTCTTTTGAATTTGGAGAAATAGGAGGCTTAAAACTTTTATTAGAATTTGACAGGGGAGAAAAATATATAAAAATTGGTTCTTCACCCTATCTAAATACTTTTAATTTTAAATTTAATCTTAAAGAAGTAATAGAAGATGATTTCAAAAATACAAGCAAATTAATTAATACTTCTATAATTGGAAGAATTAGAAAGTTTGATTCTTTATTAGAAACATTTATTCAATCTTTTAATAAAGCTGAGTCTGATGTAAATATTTTAAAAAGTCAAATAAATTTAAAATGGGATAAATTAGAACAATTGCATGCTTTAAAAGAAGAATTAAGGCTTATAGAAGAGAAATATAAAGAATCAGAAGAAGAGTTAAATGCTATTTCAGAGATTGAACCAACAGAAGATAATAAATCTGAATCTCAAATTGATGATGAAAATAAAGATCCAAATATACTTGTAGAAGTAAAAATGGATTCTGAAATTGATAGTGAATTTGTTGATTCTGATTTCTTTTTTATTTCAAGATTAAGTTCTTATCCTGAACCTGAATGGGTTGAAAATGCAAGAAAAATATTTGCTAATATTAAAAAGAAAAGAATCAAAAAGCCAATTGAAAGAACAGAAGACTACGATTATGCTTCATTATTTAATGATGAAATAGCCTAATATAATCAATTATAGTTAATAAAATGGTATAAGAATAGTGAGGGGAATATATATTATATTCCCTTTTTGTATGTATTTATAATAAAAAAGGAGTTTACTATGATAGCTATTATTCTTTCAGGAGTAATTTTTTGCATTAAAATTTGGTTACTTCATATTGGTATTAATTTTTTAAAAAAAGTGATTAACTATGCAAATACAGAATACCCAGAACAAAACGTTTAAAAGATAATGGAGATAATATGAAATGTACATATTTATATAATGTCCCTTATGAGAAACCTGTTCTTTGTATACTTGAAGAATTAAATATTAATTATGACATTGTTAGGGTTAGAGCTTCTGATCATCCAGAAAATACTTCATTAACTGTCTTAAATTCTATAGGATATTTAATTCAATCTTTTGAAAAACAATATCCAAATAAAAAGATTTTAATTTGCTACAACGAAATTAATATTAAATCTGAAAATAACAAAATTGTATTTTTTTAAAAATACAATAAAATACCCTCTACTTTTTAGAAGAGGGTAGATTAAGTAATCACTGTTTTTCAGCAGAAAACATATAAAATAATATTGCAATTTTTGGATAAAAGATACAAATAGATTACCAATATAAAATAACTAAATTGAGGATAAGATGGAAAAAATACAATTCACATATGCAGAAAAAAATTATACCCTTTATCAAATTTTAGATTTAAATATTTCAGATTATGATAAATTTAAATCTATATTTAGTAGGATATACTTAAAAGATATAATTTTCCATAATGAAAGCAAAAGCATTAAAAATTTCTTAAAACTAAATCTTGATTTAGTCATGACTTTATATCCAATTTATTATAAAAATAATTCAAAAAATGAAAGACTTCTTAATACTATTAATGATATTCAAAACACAATAAATAATCCTTCAGAAAGGGCGTTAGAAAGTATTTTGCTATACTGCAAATATGATTCCAAAATTCCTATTTTTTTAAGGCAAAGAAGGAGAACTTGCAGAGAAGATATTAATTCAAACCAATTCAAATTTTGTATATTAAATTTAATTGAAACTATTATTGTTATTTGTAGGTATAAAGAAGTTCCAAGTTCATTTAATTTGGACCGTTTTATTACAGCCATTCTAACAATTAATTTAAAGAATAATATTAAAGACTTGAATAAATGCGACTTAAAAAATCAAATCAGAATTTGTTTTCAGTATTTAGAAGATAACTTTAAAGGAAATATATAGTAATAAATACAACATGATAGATAAAGAAATGTTATTAATATTAATTAAGAAATACTAACATTACAGCTCTTATCTGACATTTCAATTAGATGAAAATTATGCATATAAGTGATAAATTCAAATTAAGAGTCAAATATATTATCCTTTAATATTAATATGTTATAATTCATAAAGCAAAATAACTTAATTTGTATATACAAATTACGATGTCTTTGTTATAATTGATTCATCAGTTAGCTTTCCACAATCGAAAGGGGGCCATTATGTTAACCCAAAGAAAGCCTGCTAAAAAGAAATCTTTATCAGTTAAAAACACTACAATACCACCAATTAGGATTACACAAGAAGAAAAACAATTAATCTATGAAGCATCCATGCTATCAGGGCAAACTATTTCACAGTTTGTGATTAATAATGTACTTCGAGTCTCTCAAAATGTAATTAATAATAATTCTATTTTATTAAATAGCGAAGAGTATTCTCAGTTTATAGAACAGGATGACCCTTCCAAAAATGAAAATAGAACACTAAAAAATGCCTTTTCAAGGTTATCTCGCCTATCTGGAAAATAAAATAAAATGCTTATAAAAACTTTAAATGATGATGATATCTTAGAAGGATTTGATTGTGGAATCGAAGCATTAAATATTTTTATTACAAAGAATGCCATGAATTACCAAAAAGCTTTCGCATGTAAAACTTATTTACTAAAATCTAACGAAAGAACCTGTGGGTTTTATTCAATTTCTGCAACTGTCATAGAACAAAGCCAAGTTGATATAAGATGGCCTAAGCATCCTTTACCTGCTATTTTGTTAGGAAGGCTTGCTGTTGATCTTAATTACCAAAAACAGGGTTTTGGGGCTATTCTTTTTGCCGATGCATGTAAAAAGGTAATAGATGCAGCAAATATCATAGGATGCGTTGGCCTAATTACTGATGCAAAAGATCAAAAAGCAATACTTTTTTATTCAAAATTAGGAATGAAACCTTTTAAAACCAAATCGAATACTTTATTTTTAAAGACAAAAGAAATAATGAGTAATATAAATTAATATTAAAACTTCTTTAATTTAATAAAATATAAAAAAAAATAATACATAAACAAAAGAAATAACTAGACAAAATAGAAACAACTGTTGTAAATAATTTTATGAGTAATTCAAGATTAAAGTGCTCAAACATGTATAAGGAAATTTGAAATGAGTATAATTAATACAAATCAAATAGAATCACAATCAAAAAAAGAAATAATTAGAAAAGCTTTAATAGAAAAAGAATTTTATAAATACACTGTACGTTTTGGATCAACAATAGTAAATATTATGGATGAAGAATATTCAGAAATAAAAGATTTTTTAATAAAATATGGTGATTTATATCATGACTTCGATGCAAATTATAATCACATTGATGAAATTGAATATCCATCATATAGATGTTCTTCGATTTTTATAGAAACACTAGCGGAATATTATGAGGAATTTAAAAATGAGCGCACGAAATTTATTCAAGAAAAAAGTGCAAATGAATATATAAATTACTTGAATAAAATTACAAATGACTTAAAATAATTTTTTGATAGAGCGATTACTAAAAAAATAGCAATCGCGATATTTAATTAACAGGCTTTTAATATTAAAAATAATACTGGCCAAAATTAAAACGATTTAAAGCATTAGGAAATTATAAATGGCAGATTTTATATCAAGTGAAGGTATACACTACAATGACTCTAATGATGAATTTAACTTTATTGTTTGTGTCGAGGAAGCAAGCAACTATGACGTGGATGGTGAGGCTGGAATTTTGTCTGCAAAAAAGGAAACTATAAAAATTTTTAATCCAGATCAATTTGAAGATGCGGAAGATTACGCTTTAAGATTAGTTAAAAGCTTGCCTGAGTTTACAAAAGGTTCTTTAGTTTCTTTATCCACTCATAAAAAATTGTTTGATCTTGTATTATAAATTTTTTAAAAGGAGTTTTAAATGGAGAAGACAAATAAGCCAGAAGAAAAACTTGAAAAAGAAATTAAAGATTATATTTTAATTAAACTAAAAAAGGACGGTTATCAATTTCCAAAAGAAATTTTGGAAATTTTTGAACTGACTAATTTTGAGTTTTTAGATAAAGATGTTGAAAAAAACTATATGAATTGGCTAGAGGATCAATATTCCTTTAATAAAATAGTCTATTTTTTATCATTAAATGATGAAAATGTTTTAGAAGAATTAAAAAGTATTATCAAAAATGATAAAGATTATGAAGATATTATTCCTTCCGATAATTTTGACTTAGATGGAGAATATTTTTCAATAAATGATTTTGCCTTTTATAAACATCAATTAGCGCAATAATAAGAATTATAAAATTTTTATAGGATTTAGGAATGAATAATTTTTCAAGAGGTATTATAAAATTTTTTAATGATGATTTTAAAGAGCTTTCATTAAGAAAATTTGATTTTATAAAAAACGATGAACATCCATTAATATTTAGTCATAATAAAGATTATATGCTTAAAGCATTATTTGGATATTCTAAGATATATAAGGAACATCAAAATGAAATTGTTGAATTATTAGAAACAGAAAATAAATTTGATCTTTATTATAAAATGATAATGAATTATTTATCTTTCTTTATTTCAGGAAGTAAAATATACAAATTTAGCAACGATTTTTTAAATGATTATATGAATTATGATTTAAATTTTGATTCTATAATTAACAATAATAAAATTTCTTTTAATAGTGATAGTATTTGGATATATGCAGAAAACATATTTGAATCTTTAGATAAGAAGGAAAAATACAATTTAATAAATGTTTCAAAAATGAAAATTCACGAAACTAAAAAAGGTGTATATTCATGTGCTATTGATATAGCTTTTCGAAATATTAATAATGGTATTTATTTTTGTACTTCGAGATATTGTTTCCATGATTTTAATTTAATTGATATATATAAATATGATTCAAAAGGTCATGATAATAGCAGAAGCAATGAATATATTGAACATATCGATTTAATGATTAAAAATGTCATAAAATTAATGTTATATATACAAAGTTCTAATGTTGATTTAAGAAAAATATCTCCAGAAATATCAATGAAAAATACAAGAAAAGAAAGAGATAGAGCAAATACAAATAATATCAAAAATGATTCTTTAATTGATTACTTTAAAGTTGGATATGGATGGAATAAATTACCTGTATATACATTGGATCAATGGTCTGTGAGAGGTCACTTTCGCTTGCAACCTTTTGGAGAAAATAGACAAAATCATAAAATTATTTTTATTGAGCCTCAAGTTAGAAAAAGGAAATCACAAGAAATCGAAGCTAATCTATAATAATATATCCCAATTTTAAAAACAATAAATTCAAAAATTTAAAAAAAAAAAATGAAACAACAAGAACAAATATATTTAATATTTTGTTCTTTTTTTATATGGAGAAATTTCATGATTGAACATATTAAAGCATTAGATAAAATAAATAAGTCTCTTGATGAACAAAGCAAATATGATGATTATATTTATAATGAGAATGATAAAGTAATTGTTACATATCAATTTAATAAAATTATTGAAAGAGATAATGATGTAATTTTAGTTGATACTAATAATATTATTGAGCTGAAGATTGAAAAAGTCTTTAGACCTGAAAATTTAATATTTATATATTTTCAAGGTAAACTCGATGGTAAAAAAGAAATTGAATTAACAGGACTTAGACAAGATCTTAATTTAATGATAGATAAACTTAATAATTACAAACATTCAACTTCAATTCCGTAGCATAATTTTTTATTTAAGTTCAAATTTCCATTAATTAAATTATAAATAAAAAATAGTAAATCATTAAAAAATATTTAATATAGCATGAATTATTTAATTTCGGTTTACCATATAGGGACTTGATTTTATTTAGATATAATAATAAATCAAACTTATGGGTAATATCCCAAAACGATTAAAGAATAAGAAGATCCAGTTGAGGAAAAAAATTAATGCTTGAGAACAACATATGTTTCGTTATTCAGCCTTTTGATGGAGCAGGGCATGATAAAAGATTCGAAGATACTTTAAAACCTTCTATTGAAGAATGCGGTCTGCATGCTTACCGAGTAGACCAAGATCCGAGCGCTGTTATCCTTATTGCAACCATTGAAGAAAATATTCAAAATTCAAGACTTTGTATTGCTGATATTTCTTCTAATAATCCGAATGTTTGGTATGAGCTTGGATTTGCATTTGCATGCAAAAAAGATTTAATTCTAATATGTAAAAAAGGAGAAAATGAAAATTTACCATTTGATATCAGACACAGAAATGTGATTTTTTATTCAACTGATTCAGAAAGTGATTTTAAAAACTTAAAAGCTCAAATTGTTGGAAAAATAAAAATAATAATGAAAAATAAATCGACAAATAAAATCGTTTCTGATAACACTCTTGAAAATATAGATAGAAATATAATATCCATTTCTAAAAACGACTCTACTTGTAATTTAAAAGATATTCCTACAGATTTGCAACATGTTTTATCAATATTTCATGAGAATTCTGACGAAGATCATAAAATTTATTCATACCCTTTTAAAAATATGCTTCAAAAAGAATATAAATTTTCCAAATCAGAGATAAAATTTCTTTTACAAGATTTATTTAAATACAATTTAATCGAAAAGACTGTTGAGAATGATAACTATGGAGAAGAATGTGAATTTTATAAACTAACTAATAGTGGATATTTATGGTGTGATTCAAATAGAAAAATTGTAAATTCATTAAGTAAATATGACAAAAAATCTTTTGATAATAATTATAATATACCATTCTGATATCCAACTACTTCTCTATTATTAAATATTTTTCTCTATAAAATCATTCTCTTGAAATTTATTATATTGATCGTCAATGAAGTAATCATAGCGATCTGGAAATAAAGAACTTTTGGAAATACCAAAATCTCTATCCAATTCTTTCAATATTTTTTTCTTTTTAGATGAATGTATTAAAATTGTTGAAATTTTGAAATCAGATAATTTAGGGTAGGTCATATTTTCTGCAGGAGGAATTAAAGTGTCTTTATTCGATTCCGAAAAGGTATAAAAAATCTTATTATCGCTTGATAGAACTTTCCCAAAATGTAAAGAAAAAACACAAGACTGTCTTTTGCTTCTATCATTACCTCGATATTTGAAAAAAGATATATGAAGCAAATTATTTAAAAGTAATAAGAAACATCTTTGCTTAATAGCTTCTTCAAATTTACTTGGTATGTTAGGTATAAATTTCTTAAAATAAGAACATAAAAAATCATTATAATATTTATTATTTGAAGATTCATTTTCAAAACTTTTTTTTAACCTTTCATTACCATTTATGACTTCATTAATATTACTAAGTCTTTCATTATCATATGTTTTTTTCTTTTTAAAAGTTTCTATTCTTTTGTTTTCAAATAAAATTAAGTTGTTTAATAAATCATTTGAATTCTCATCTAATAAATTAATTATTTTCTCTATTTGATTTCCATCGAATAGAGAAAGATTAGTTATAAGGTTTATTTTTAGTTTGAGAAATTCAGTATAAGTATTGCCATAAATAATTGAACAAAACTTATCGTAATCGCTTGCAATAAAAATCTTTCCATTTACATCTTCTAATTCACAACAAGCAAAGTATAAGGCGATTAATGGTTTATCACTCCAATCAAGAAGTCTTGTTGGCTTATGATAATGTTGAAGGTCAGACATAATTTCAAGGACATTTGTGAAATTAAATTTCTCATAGTTTTTTAAATATTGAATATTTATATTGTATCTTGAAGCAGAAAGAATTAAATTTCTTTCATTTATTTTATCCGCTTCAGCTCTAAATAATCCAGGAACTAATTTCCATGAATAGTCAGATTGACCTCTATAATATAACTCCATTAATGAATCATTATAAGTTGTGAATTCTGATTTTAACAATTCATTATATTTATTTCTCATTAAATCTATACGCTCTAGATATTTCGATACGGTATCGATATTATCTTCCATAAAGAGAATTTCTCCTTTGAATTTTTAAAAAATATTACCTCAATATCTGAGATGCGTTTTTTTATAATATAAAAAAATTATTAAGTCCATATTTTTAATAATATACAAAAGAAATCCATAACCAAAATAAGCGCATATATAAATATAATTTATATAAATAGAAAATAAAACAGTAATATTTTCGCTTTTAAAAAATATATATTTTTCTTTAGAAATTCCATAACATAAATAGAACAATTTCTGTAATTTTAAATATGCTCATTCATTTTCTCTATAGTTGCATTCAGATGAAATATGTATGATTCCTCTAGCAAGTCAATCTGCTTGATTAAGATAATATGCGATTTCAAATAAATCTTTAAATGCAGCTATCGGAATATTGTCAAGTAAGAAGCTATTATAATCAAGTAAACCTAAAGGTAAAAAAGTTTTTTGTTCTTTATTATTAAATTTTTTCTTAAAAAACTGTTTGATGATATGCTTATCAATCAAAATATTTTCTTTGTTTAGTATATATGTTTTCTTCCAAGGATTATCTTGGTCTTCTACTTTTTCTTCTTGAGTTTCTTTTACTAAGCTTCTTGGAGATAATCTACCATAAACATCAACCACAACTGAAATTAATTTATCTAATTCTTTTGAAAATGGATTATTTTTTTTGTCAATTTGATTAAATTCTTTATTTTTTATATCCACTACAAAATATGGATCATTTGGATTTTTAAATTTATGATGAATTGTTTTTATTACAGGACCATACTTCCAAGCTTCAAATCCAATTCCATTTACTTCATTATCTAAATCATAGGCTAACGCCGCTCCAAAACAATAATAAGAAAGTTTTTGAAGTTTTAGCAATGTAAGATCTTTTTTAGAATCACCACCATATTTCTTTACAATTTCATAAACGAATTGAATATCATTCATTTTAATACCTAGTATATTAATAAATTATTCTCCTAAATATACTTTCTATTATAAGTATACAATTTTTACATTAATTCATATATATTATATTGCAAATAAATTTAATCTATTTAAAGATTATTTATTGTAATATAGAACTTGACTATAAATAAACTTTTCAATAAAAATTAATTGATGTTTTATTTTTGGAGAAATTAAGTATGTGGTTTCCTGATATATCTATAAAAAAGTGGCTTAAAATTTATCCGTTATTAAAAAATAGTTATCCTAAAACCTGTACTTGTGGCGAAATTAGAGACGAGGTTGTTCCTTTTGTTTCTGATAATTGGGTAGGTTTAAAATATTCTCGTTGCAAATGTGGGAAACTCTCTTCCAGAGTTAGTATACTTAGAACAGAAGAACAAAGAAAAGAATTTCGCACTATGTTATTAAAACTTTAAAGGTAATAATTTAAATTATTTTTGCGAACTTGGAATCTTCAAACGATTTCAGAACCATCAACATCTAAACTAATATATTTTTATAGTTACAGGTATTAAAGAGTTCGATCCAATATTTTCATTTCCCAACTGCCCTCTATCATTTGCTCCCCAGCAATAAACATTATTAGCATTACTCAAAGCACATGAATGATATGCCCCTAGTGATAAGTTATTAATTTTTTCGCTCAATGATATTAAAAAAGGAGTTGTACTGTTAGATGTTGAATTATTTCCTAATTCTCCTTGACCATTATTTCCCCAACACTTTACAGTTAAATCAGTGATAATGGCACATACATGGGCAGCTCCAAGAGCAAGTTGTTTAGCTTTGCTAATCCCAATAACTTTTTGAGGGGTTGAATATTGACCACCTATTACACCTATTCCGATTTGACCATAGTCATTAGACCCCCAACATTTAACATTTCCATAATTTGATAACGAACATGTAAATGGAGATGTGTCCTCCCAATAAGTGATTTTTACAAAACGTAAATACAGATTTAAATTTCCTTTTGAGGGGGAGATTTAAATGGAGATGGAAAATAGACTTTTAAAACTGTCAGAACAAGTCGCTTTTGAAAGAAGCAAAGGAAAT